>JADDYB010000427.1_pt1 | contig 13339 bp, 10 predicted proteins | sample 8641941 | NCBI WGS metagenome assembly JADDYB01 (sample SAMN16275377, study PRJNA637457) | freshwater sediment metagenome | isolation source: Lake Kineret sediment | place: Israel: Lake Kineret | collected 2013
TGTCCTGCACCAACTGGTTGATGAATACTGGCGGTTTTGTCCTTTCAGGGATCTGATTCTCGATCACGGCAGCGAATTCGGAGCTCACCGAATTCATGAAGATGGATACTGGGTCAGTGAATTCAAGGATGGTCTGAATAAATGTGGAATAAAGCCCATTATAGCCAGGGTAAAGCATCCTCAGACAAATGGAAAGCCAGAAAAGCGGTTTGACACATACAGAAGATTTAGATGGGATTTTGAGGCATTTCAAGAGTTTATTGATTGGTAAAACAACAGACCGCATGGGAGCTTGGATTTTGACAGGCTAGATACCCAAGAAAAGGCGTTTTGGCGAAAAATACCTCTTGAAGCTGTATTTGGCATCGGATATAGGCTGTTTGGATTGTGATAAAATATGAATTCTATAGATCAATTGGCTAACGCGAAGCTGCGAAAAACTTACAGGACTCTACAGGGGCACATCGATATTCATAGTTTTGCCCGCTCCCTTCTATTGCAGCTTTTGCAAGCCTTATGAGCTATCGAACTATCTGATCAACAAGCCGCTTAGCACGACCACAAACAGACCCAGGAAAAACCAGCCCAAGATGCCCTCGATCATGGCAAGATGTCTGTAAACTCCAACAGGATAGTTGTTCACTGGAGACTGAGAAGTGGTGAACATGGCCACGCTGAAGTACAGGGCATCGACAAGAGAGACACGCTGGCCTTGAATATTATTTAAATTGCTGGGAACCTCCAGCCCGATGAACTCAAACCGCCTCATGCCGTTGCCCGCCCAGAAGATCAATCCGAAAAAAAGAATGGTAAAGATGCTCCAAAAGACGGTATAGCTTACTCGCACGCCATAGCCGCAAGAAAGCCATGAGATCACATCAATAAGCTTGTGCCAGCCCCAGGGCTCATTGGCCTGGCTGATCTTTCGGTACTGATAGTAGCAGTTGTCCGCATCATCGAACCATTCTAGGTTCTTGTAGTTCTTAACCAAAGCCAGATAGGCAGCGCCATTGAACTCCAGACGATCCTTGATAATAGACCAAGGAACGACAAGCCTGGTGAAGTCAGCCTCGATCAGATCGATCTTTGAGTCTTTTTCAAAAGTAGCATTGTCCAGCTGCATACTGTAAATCCTAGCGTTCTCCAAGATCAGATCTTTCTTGAACTTGGCATCTAAGAAGTGAGCGATATCTGAAAATTTGGCCACGGCAAAGAAGGCATCTCCTTGGAAATCCACGCTGGCAAAGTCAGAAAGACCATCGAAGCTGGCCAAAACAAACACAGCGTTTCTGGAAAACCGGGATGATCTAAATCTGACATCGCTGGCAAAACGGGTTCCAGCGAAGCTGGCATTATCATTGAACTTGCAGTACATGAAGAGAGAAGTGGCGCTAAGCTGAGAGTTGGTAAAGCTCAGGTCCTTGGAGAAGGTGGCGCTCATAAAATTGAGCGGCCTGGAAAACAGCACAAAATCGAAATTTGCCTCATCTTCAAAGTCGGAACCCTCGAAATTGGCATTGCCACTGAACTCAGAGTTGGCAAAGCTGACCAGCCCGTCAAACCTAGCTTTGCCAAATAAAGCGGATCGTCCGAACTTGACAAACCTAAAGTCGGTATCCCCGGAGAACTTTGTGCCAATAAAGGCCGCGTCTCCTTGAAACTGAGCTTTGACAAAGTTGGTCTGATCTTTAAAAGTCGTTCCTCGCAAGTCCAGAAGGCTTTGGAATGTTACTTCCTCGAAGTTTGCAGGATCTAAAATTGTGGAGTTAGTAATCTTTAGCGGCTGCCGGATCGGGCCATCTAAATTGCTTAGATCCAGCTTGCCGGAAATGGCGATATTATCATAAGAGGCAGGTTGGTTGGATTGTATCTTGGAGAGGATCTCGCTTGCTCCTACTGGTTTCTGTTGGACCGCGCTCTTCTCGGTAAAATTCCCCAAATCCTGCAGGCTGGATGCTTCTATTGACAAAACTGCAATCCAGAGCAAAAATGCCACCGCCAGCCATCCGGCCATTTTGACCATGCACTTCTGGTGGCAACTTATAAGGATTTATCACTTTTGTCCTGCTGCTAGAGTCTCCATCCTAAATGATCAATGTCTTATAATATCACTGCTTTAAAATATAATTGCTTACGGCATCATCGCTTTACAGTATCATCGCTTTACCTAGTCGCTACTTTATCTGATCATTATCCTGCCTAGTGTAACCAAAAACAGCGCTAAAAGCAGCCAGCCTAGTATTCCTTCCATGATAACATAGTATCTATTCCTTCCTACTGGCAAAAAATCTATGGGACCTTGGGAAAGGAAGACCATGGTGCTGAAGAAGAGCGCATTTTTAAAGGTGGCACGCTCTGGCACAGCATCAATCTCCGGGCTTCCCTGGAGCGGCTTGGCGGATCTTCGGATGCCGTCCCCCCTCCAGAAGATCAAGGCATAGATGAAGATGGTGGACAGCGCCCAGACCACCGTGTTGCCGGGCCGAACACCATAGCCGCAGGATAGCCAAGCAATGACATCCAACGCCTTTGACCAGCCGATTCCTTTTCCTGATTGCTCCAATCGGCGATACGCAAAGTAGCAGTCGTCTTCATCTTTGTGCCACCCCAGGCCTTTATAGTTGTCAATTAGGGCTAGGTACACTCCAGGGTCATAGATGACATAAATTTTAATCTGGTCCCAGTGCGCCTTCAGCCGGTTGAAGTCCGAGTCGTTTAGATTAATCTTAGAATTCTTTCCGAAGCGGGAATTCTCCATAAGCAAAGTAGAGATTCGGGCACTCTTCAGGTTCAGCTGGCTGTCGAATGCTGCATTCTGAAAGCTGGCGATATCCTCGAACTTGACCAGGCCGAAAATAGCGCTTTCCTTGAAATGAGCCTGGGAGAAATAGGCAGCATCGCTGAATCGGGCTAGGACAAAGCTTGCTTCTTCGGCAAAGAGGGCTCCGCCAAAGGAAGATAGCCCTGAAAACCTAGTTAGGCCAAACCTGGCCGGTCCAAAGAATATTGAGCTGCTAAAGCTGGTTGCACTAAATTGGGACTCGAAGAAGTTGGCAATGCCAGTGATGTTGGCCGAGGTAAAGTCCAATGGCCCCTGGAATTTGACGCCTGAAAATTGGGCATCCTTGGAAAACTGGGCGCCAGAGAAGTAGGCGTAGTAGCCAAAGGTTGTATAGTTGAAGTTGGCATCGTCCAGGAAGCGGACATAATTGAAGCTGGCATCTTTCTGGAATTGGGAGTCAATGAAGGAAACGCTGTCGTAAAATTCAGCTGCATCGAAGGTGACGGGCTGGTCGAATGCTGTTCCCATGAAGCTCGCATGGCCAAAGGATGTATTGCTAAAGTCGGAATGCGCAGAGAATGTAGTTTTATTGAAGCTGGCGTTTTGGAAGTTTGTGCCCCAAAAGATGACATCCTTTTCGAAAGTTACACCATCCGAGGTGACATCTTGTATGGTGGAATTAACTATCTCAAGGGGGCTCTTAATCCTTGAATCTTTTATAGAACTTAGACTCAAATTCCCAACTATAGTCACACCATCGTAAATCACCACCTTGCCATCTGCAATCTGGGATATGACCTCGCCAGCCGAAATTACTGATGCTGCAGAGCAGTTGGCCAATCCGATTACAAATATGAAAGCCATTACAGATACAAATAGCGTCATTTTGTCTAGAGATAGGAGAGACATCTCAGCTCGCATTGGAATAGAGCAGGAACGATTTAACTCTTCTTATTTGTATTGTAAAGCAATCCTATAATTATTGCTTGGAATTCTGGGGTGATAGACGCTAATATGTTGCTTGATATCGTTTCCCTGGCATAACTATATACCACTGGCCATTCTCTGCTATTCATAATGAACTTCATCCTTGACCCAGCCAAAGCAACGCTATCCAAGCAAGGCTACCATCTGGTGGCCCACGGCGCAGTCAAGCCCTGCCTGTGGCTCAACCGCAGCCTTCGCGGCGGGGATCAGTGCTACAAGCACCACTTCTACGGCATCTCCAGCCACCGCTGCGTCCAGATGACGCCCACACTTTCGTGCAATCACCTGTGCCTGCACTGCTGGCGCCCCATTGACGAGCCAGTTGCACCTCCAGCGTCTTGGATGGAGCCCAAAAAGCTTCTGGATGGGATTTTGCGAGAGCAGCAGCGCATTCTTTCCGGCTATGGAGGGGCCAAAACGACAGATTTCACTAGGCTTGGGGAAGCGCAGCAGCCCGCTCATGTGGCCATCTCCCTGATGGGCGAGCCCACACTCTATCCATATCTTGACGAGCTGATCAGGGAGATTGGAAAGAGGGGAATGACCTCCTTTTTAGTGACCAATGGCACCAGGCCGGAAGTGCTGGAGGGTTTGCGGCCCACTCAGCTCTACTTAAGCCTGAATGCGCCTGAGGAAGACCTCTACAAACGCATTTCCAGTCCATCTTCTCCAGGACTATGGGAGATGATCAAAGAGAGCCTCTGTGTCCTTAGAGACAGCCCTTCTAGAACTGTGGTAAGGATGACGCTGGCTCGTGGCTTGAATATGGATGATCCGGAAAGCTATGCTCGATTGCTGGAGATGGCCGAGCCGGATTTCGTAGAGGCCAAAGCCTACATGCACCTGGGACGGTCAAGAGCCAGAATGAATAGAGATGCCATGCCTGAGCACTCCGAAATCATGAACTTCGCCAGGGCTCTATCCATTGCCATGGCTTATGCCCTTGCAGATGAGGTGCCCCTTAGCAGAGTAGCCCTTCTAGATAGCGAGAAAAGATCAAGAATTATTTCCGATGAAAATTCTTGATATTTCTATATGTTATTTTCTATTTATTCGTCAAGGCGCTTGCCGTCTTCAGACAGAACAGCTTTTTCAACATAGATTATGCTTGATCTTAAAATTTATCGCTCAATCTCAAAATGATCATTTGTTATCTGGTCGGAAGTCTTTTCATAGCGAGCTTTTTTAAAATAGAATATTCCAGTAGGAAAAGTATTTTTGCTTGTAGTGGCAACAATGTTTGAGCCGCAAAATTTAGGATCTGAACAAATTGGATTTCAATAGAGCCATGAAAATTCAAGAGATAAAAGTAATGCTGGTGGAAGACAATCCCGAGGATATAGCCTTCACCATGATAATGCTTAGAAAGAATAAGCTTGACCGGCACCTGGTTGTATCTGAGAATGGAAAAATGGCCGTCCAAGCGCTGGAAGGCCTGGCCGAAGATGAATCAAAAATACCTGATCTGATTCTCTTGGATATTAATCTGCCAGACATCAGCGGCATAGATTTGTTGACTAAGCTCAAAGGCGACAGGCGTTTTGCCAAAATACCTGTGGTAATGCTGACCGGCTCTAATGTAGATGATGATATACAGAAAAGCTATGACCTGGGCGCAAGCACCTACCTGGTGAAACCTATTTCAAAGGATTCATTGATGATGGTCGTCCAGAATCTTTTTAATTTGACATCTGGGGATTGATCTCCTTTAAATCTCTAGGGCATATCTTTAGAAAAGGCCAGCTCCCTGGCGGCTCTGAGGTTGCCGATATCGTCTCTTCTGGAATCTATGGGCGTTTCTAGGATCAGGGGCAAAGCTTTGATTTTTTCATGGCCAAGTATGGCCCTGAAGCCCTCTATGCCAATCGCTCCCAATCCAACATGCTCATGTCTGTCCAGCCCTGAGCCTAAAGCGCCTTTGGAGTCGTTGAGATGAACCAGCTTCAGCCTGTCAAGACCAATGGTATCATTGAACTCTCTTAAGGTCTGGTTCAGGCCATCTGCAGTCCTCAATTCGTATCCGGCAGCGAAAAGGTGGCAAGTATCCAGGCATACACCCAAGCGCTGGAAATCCAGCGCATCGATTATGGCGGCCATGTCATCAAAAGACCCACCCATGCTGTTCTTGGTCCCGGCCGTGTTCTCCAGCAGAAGGATAACGCCGTTGTCGGCTTTGGAAAAGGCAGCATCAATAGCCTCTACAATTCTTCTCCAGCCAGCCTGTCGGCCTGAACCCAAATGGCTTCCCAGATGAGTGACCAGATAGGGGATGCGAAGCTGGCCGCATCTCAGAAGCTCTGCAGTTAGTGTGGCTAGGGATTGGCTGTAGACCTCATCCTTTGAAGAAGCCAGGTTTGGAAGATAGGGCATATGATCAAAGACAGGTCCTATGCCCGACTTTTCCAATTTCACAATGAAACTCTCTGCGTCTTTCTGATCTAAGTTCTTGTATTTCCATCCCCGAGGATTTCTAGAAAAGATCTGGAAAACGTCACATCCTTTTTCTACAGCCCTGTCCACAGCATTGGCAATCCCTCCGGCAATCGAGACATGAACGCCCGCTCGCACCATGCCAATTGGATGGTGATGAGACTTGATTAATCTAACTGCGACTCGATTATTGCATCCAATGCATATCACATCCACTAACCATATCATAAGTCACTATAGCATAAGGCTAGATCTATTGCAACATCAGCTGGAATTGCCAAAGAGCCAATTGAATTAACTGCAATATCAACTCAATCGAATATATAATATCTAAAGGGGACTAAAGATAGATTGGCAGCGCCAATGAAGATCAATTGAGCCTGAATGATGATGAGCCCTATGAGTACTGAGGCGCTGACTAATCAAAACTCTATTGGCAATGCCATCTTTAGGGATTCGCAATCCAGGAGAATTTGAGGTTTTGTTCCAATCTTTTCTGCAAAATTTCGACTGCTACTGGACGCTGGGGGATCTTAGTTCTATTTCATGCGCCTGCTTCGCTTCAAAGCGTCAGCCTTTTAATAGAATTCCTATTTCCACTCCCTTGACACAATGAAGTAGATACTACGAGGATGGTAGAAACCATAAAGATATGATGGATACTATAAAGATAGCTTCTACGATGGCCTGGCTACCGTGCTTGAGGCTGCACCTCACATCATGACCTCCTGAGCAGGAATCAAGATGTCTTTACAACCTTGCATTTCACTGATAGTCCTAATAGCAGTCCTAATTTTGATCTCCATTCGGCAAACCAGCAGAATAAAGATCGAAATCTGGCAGATAATGCTGATGGGCGCGCTGACTGTGCTGCTTACTGGCCAGATTTCCCCACAAGATGGCTACAGATCGATTAACTTTGATGTAATTGTCTTTCTCACGGGCATGTTCATAATAGGAGAGGCCATGTATGAAAGCGGCTTTCTCCTTTTTCTTTCCTCCCAAATGCTAGGCAGGATCAAAAGTCTAGACAAGCTAGTGCTGCTCATCCTTTTCGGAACAGGCATGCTCTCAGCAATTTTAATGAACGATACACTAGCCATAATCGGAACGCCTCTGGTTTTATCTCTGGCCAAATTCAGGAATGTATCCCCAAAGCTTCTGTTATTGTCGTTGGCTTTTGGAGTAACAACCGGAAGCGTCGCCAGCCCCATAGGAAATCCGCAGAACTTGCTAATTGCTCTCAATGGAAACTTGTCCAATCCTTTTGTCCAATTTGCCCAGTACCTTTTCATCCCCACTGCAGTCAATCTATTCCTAGCCTTTATTCTATTGAGATTGTTTTACAGAGGCCAATTCAAGCGTTACGCACCATCAAATCAAGTTGAGGAGCCCATAAGAGATCGACATCTAGCACTGCTTGCAGGGATCTCCTTCATTCTGCTCCTGATGCTGGTGGCAGCAAAGATTGCCGCTGTGACGCTGGGCCTTGGAGAGTCTTTCAGGTTGACCTATATCGCCGTTCTATCAGCATTGCCAATACTAATATTCAGCCGAAGCCGGGTGGAAGTGGTCAGGAATATTGACTGGAAGACTTTGGTCTTCTTTGCTTCTATGTTCGTGCTCATGGCTAGCGTGTGGCAATCCGGCGCAGTTCAGTCAATGATTGAGGGCTCAAATGCGAACTTCTCCAATGTGCCAATGATTCTGACGCTAAGCGTGCTGCTGAGCCAAATTGTATCCAATGTGCCATTCGTAGCACTTTATCTGCCTCTGCTCTCTGAAGCAACGGTTAAAGGGATGATGGCGCTGGCTGCGGGAAGCACTATTGCCGGCAACCTCTTTATTTTAGGAGCGGCAAGCAACGTGATAATCATCCAGAATGCTGAGAAGGAGAATGAAACATTGACCTTCTTCGACTTCGCTAGAATAGGTGTACCGCTGACCTTGCTCAATACATTGGTTTACTGGATATTCCTTTGAGCACTACAGGCACAAACTCGAAGCTCTATAGAAATTTGAGGACAGGTTCGCGATGAAAATCTGCCCCTCTAAGACTCTTTAATTTGCTTTTGATCTAGCCCAGAGATCGATATTGTCTATTAGATTCAGCTCTACGATCTTCCGGGGGTCGTAGAGCATCTCTGCTACATCTTTTAGCGCGAAGGACTTTTTCTGACCGTTTTTGCTCACTACTTCGATCGCATCATGGGGATGTGAGACACTAATCTCTTTTATCATCCCTGCCAGCTGCGAACAGGCATTCTTGAGATACTTTATGGAATAATCGGTGAGCTGTTTTCTATCGGCCAGATTCTTATTAACCTCTTTGATAGACCAGCATATGGTAAGGATATCCTGATACATCTGAGCACCTTCGATGTCTCACGACTCAGGGATATTTAAGAGCTGCGTCTTTCAAACTGAATCCTAATTTGTGAAAAAGAGGTGGGGCTGGTGCGATTCGAACGCACGATCGACGGGTCTCTCCGATACTGAAGTTTCAGCCGGAAAACTGTTGAGCTGATAACCCATTTCAGTGCTCCAACGGATCATCAATGGCCTCCCCGTCGAGAGACCTCAGCAGACCCGTTGCTCATCATCAAATATACCGCTGGAGCCCGTCGCCCTACCTGGCTAGGCCACAGCCCCATCTTTAAGCGGGCCGAGAGGGATTTGAACCCCCGACCTAAAGGTTAAGAGCCTTTCGCTCTGCCTGACTAAGCTACCGGCCCGGACCCACCCAAGGTCAATGCAAGATATATACATTTCGGATGGGCGGAGGCTAGTGCATAGCGATGATCGGCGAAGATTGCAGAAAGAAAATGGGAAAAAGGGAAAGGCAAGCGGCGCATCTTCTGCGCCTTGCGGGCAAGGATTTGCTTTTGACCTTAGAAGTTGTTTATGTATCTCTCGATCTCCCAGTCGTGCACCCAGGTGTTATACGCCTCCCACTCCAGGCTTCCCAGCCGCATTATATTAGTAAAAACATGCTCGCCTAAAGCTTCGCGTATGACTTTATCTTCTTCCAGGTAGTCCAAAGCTTCTTTCAAGTTTGCCGGAAGAGTTTTAATGCCATGAATTCTGCGCTCCTCTTCAGAGAGTTCATAGACATTTAGGTCTACGGGCTCTCCCGGATCGAGCCCTCTGCGAATACCATCTAGACCAGCGGCCAGGATGACGGCAAAGGTCAGATATGGATTGCAAGTGGGATCAGGCGACCTAAATTCCAGGCGTGTTGATAAGCCGCGACCTGCCGGGATCCTTATCAGCGACGACCTATTTGGCCCAGACCAGCTTACGTATACTGGGGCCTCAAATCCGGAAACCAGCCTTTTATAGGAATTAATCAGAGGATTGGCAAGGGCTGTAATGGCGCAAGCGTGCTCGATTAGCCCGCCAACAAAATACCTGGCCAGGTCGCTTATGTTCATGGGCATCTCTGGATCGGAGAATGCATTTTCATTGCCCCTGAATAAGGAGACGTTGCAGTGCATTCCAGAGCCGGCTGCACCATAAATCGGCTTGGGCATGAATGTGGCGCGAAGTCCTTCCATCATGGCAATGGTTTTGGTTACGTATTTGAATGTGACTACTTTATCTGCATTCCTAAGGGCATCATCGTACACGAAATCAATCTCATGCTGTCCTTTGCCAACTTCATGATGGGATGCTTCGATGGTGAAAGACATCTCTATCAAAGCCTTTACGATCTTCTTCCGGATATTTTCAGCCAGGTCAATAGGACCCAAATCAAAATAGCCTCCGAAGTCGTGCGGCATAGTGGCTGATCCGCCGTTCTGCTTCTCGAAAAGGTAGAACTCTAGCTCGGGACCAACGTTCATGGTGTAGCCCATCTCTTTTGCCTGGTTCAGCATCTTCTTTAGGACATTTCTTGGATCTCCCTCAAAGGGCTTGCCGTTGGGATGGTACACGTCACAAATGAACCTGGCTTCATTCGATCCATCCTGGGTTTTCCACGGCAACAAGCAAAATGTGGAAATGTCAGGCCTCAGAACCATATCAGATTCCTGAATCCTGGCGAAGCCCTCAATTGATGAACCATCGAAGGATATACCGCTTTTAAGAGCCTTTCCCAGCTGGGTGACAGGAACTGCCACGTTCTTTACTATCCCCTGGATATCTGAAAATTGCAGCCTTATAAACTCCACATTCTTATCCTTTATTGTTCCGAGCAGCTGTTCTTGGGAATACATTTCTCCTCCATATTCATGAGCCAGCCATTCAAGCCATTATTGAGATGGCTCCTTTGATGGCAGCGTTTATGAGCATGATGAACTATTTGCTGCCATTCTGCAAGTTATTGCTAAGATTTAAGACGCTTGGTTTAAGGGTTTAATATAACTATCCGCATGAGCATTGGGGAAGATTCAAGATAAGCCAAGATAGTTCTAGGATAGGATTAAGGTAGATCCGAGGTGGAATTCAATTGAGATTCAATATGGCAGTCATTTCCTAGATAAATACAAGGAATCCATTCTATTTATGAATGCGTTAGGACAAATATGCTTATTTAGGAGTCGTTCTCAGGAAAACCTATTATGGTTGGTGCAAAGGTTCTAGTTGTCGATGCAGGCGGCAGGGGAAATGCCATAGCTGACGCTTTTGCCAGGAGCATATCCGTGGACACAGTATACGTAGCTCCGGGAAACGCAGGCAGCGAGATGATGAAAAAGTGTCGCTTGGCAACAAATGAAGGAAAATCGCCAAAAAGCATCTCGGAATTGCTGGCCTTCGCCAAAAAAGAGGACATAGATCTCACTTTTGTGGGCCCTGAAGGTTATCTATCCGATGGAATAGTCAACGCCTTCCAGGCAGAGGAACACAAGATCGTAGGGCCGAAAAAAGAGGCAGCTATCCTGGAGGGGAGCAAGTGCTCCACAAAGGATTTTCTCCATAGCATTGGTGTTCCTGTGCCTCCGTACTGCAACTTCTCAGATCCAGTTGAGGCAAAAGAATACGTAGCCCAGTTCTGCGATGCACATCCAAATATTGGGCTGGTGATCAAAGCTGACGGCCTAGCGGCAGGCAAAGGTTCAGTGGTCTGCTCCTCTCAGGAAGAAGCCCTTTCCACTATCGATCGAATAATGGTAAATCCCAGGCTCTTCGGCGATGCCGGCAACAGAATTGAAATCGAGGAGAAGCTGGATGGCAAAGAGCTGATGTTCTTTGCCATCACCGATGGCAGGACTATTCTTCCCCTGGAGTCTGCCATGGATTACAAGCAGGCCTTCTCGCCCGAGGAGAAGGTGGCCATCCGCCTCTTCAACAAGCTATCCGGAAACCCCCACCTGGACAACAACCCCAATACCGGCGGGATGGGAGGGTTCTCGCCCCATCCCTGGCTGGACGAGGCTCTAACCGAAAGCATAATGAAAAAAATAGCCCGGCCTTGCATCACCGGCTTTAAAGAGGCCACCGGCCATGAGTATGCTGGAATAATTTATTTCGGCCTGATGATAAGCCAGGAAAGAGAGCCCTACGTCCTAGAAATTAACGTCCGCCTGGGAGATCCAGAGGCAGAGGTGATTCTCCCGCGTTTGGAGACGGATATGTGCCAGCTCTCGGAGCGCATACTAGACAAAGACCTGGCATCCCTGGATCTTAAATGGTCCCAAGACTGCTGCGTGGGCATTTGTGCCATCAGCGGCAGGGCTATCAAGCCGCTATCTAGCAGCGAAGGAGAGCGGCCCGGTTATCCAGGAGCACACTATACAAATATGCCCATCTCCGGCATGGAGAAGGTGGATCCAGACGTTCTCGTTTATCATAATGGAACCGCCTTTGGCGCTGATGCTTCTGGCCGCAAGCGTCTTTTTACTACCGGCGGGCGCGTTCTAACATTAGTTGGCAAAGGCAAGACGCTGAAGTTGGCCAGGGATAAGGCCTATGACAACATCAAACGAATTCGGTTCAATGGAATGCGTTACCGAAAAGACATCGGTTTAGGCTATTTTTAGGGGGCAGGTCAAAGAATGATAATCTTAGGGTTGGAGGGCACCGCCTGGAACCTGAGCGCTGCACTAGTGGATGAGGAGAGGGTAATAGCAGAAAAGAGCGCCACCTACGTTCCGGCCAAAGGCGGAATTCACCCTCGTGAGGCCTCCCAGCATCACTCTGAGCATATGTCCAAAGTGGTGGGCACCATTCTGGCTGTAGCTAGGGAAAAAGATCTCAAGATAGATGGAATCGCCTTCTCACAAGGGCCGGGGCTTGGGCCGTGCTTGCGCACCGTGGCCACCGCAGCACGGATGCTATCCATGAGGCTGGAGGCTCCTCTCTTGGGTGTCAATCACTGTGTAGCCCATATTGAGATAGGCAAGTGGCAGTCCGGGGCCAAAGATCCAGCAGTGATATACGTTAGCGGTGCCAACTCCCAGGTTTTAGCGCTTCGGCAGGGACGCTACAGGATCTTTGGAGAGACCCTGGACATAAGCATCGGCAATGCTATTGATAAATTCGCCAGGAGCGTGGGTCTGCCTCATCCGGGCGGCCCCAAGGTTGAAGAGCTAGCCAGGAAAGCCAAGCAATACATACCACTGCCCTATACAGTCAAGGGCATGGACCTTTCCTTCTCTGGCCTGTCCACTGCGGCAACTCAAGCGGCGCGGAAATACGATCTATCTGACGTCTGCTATAGCTTTCAAGAAACTGCTTTCGCTATGCTAGTCGAAATAACGGAAAGGGCTATGGCTCATGCGGAGAAGAAAGAGGCTCTGCTAGTGGGCGGAGTGGGCGCAAATAAGAGGCTAGGCCAGATGCTAGGCATCATGTGCCAGGAGCGAGGAGCCAAGTTCTATCTGCCTGACATAAAATATATGGGCGACAATGGATCGATGATCGCATACAATGGCCTCTTGATGCTGAAGAGCGGTATTACCACGCCAATTTCGCAGTCTCACGTGCGGCCTGGGTATCGACCAAATGATGTGGATGTGGTATGGGCTTAACCAGGAAAAATAGCTCAAATTTTTCCAGCTGGAAGAGTAGCTCCTGATGGGATAATTTATATTATAGTCATCCGCATAAATCTTTATAATGTCTATTATTTATTATAAATTTTTTAATCCAATAATCCGCATAGCTTTTGCATTCTGCGAACCTGTAATAAGACTCTGT
>JADDYB010000428.1_pt1 | contig 13333 bp, 14 predicted proteins | sample 8641941 | NCBI WGS metagenome assembly JADDYB01 (sample SAMN16275377, study PRJNA637457) | freshwater sediment metagenome | isolation source: Lake Kineret sediment | place: Israel: Lake Kineret | collected 2013
GCCCATCCCTGGGTGGGACAGGAGACGCGATTTCCAATATTGTTCACACCCAGGGATGGGCCCATTGCCACAGCGCGGCTACCGATAGTTCACCCATCGTAAAGGCCCTCATGGACGAACTTTATAGCTACTTCACCAGCATGAAACTACCGGCTAAATTGAGGGTTTCACTGGCCTGTTGCATCAATATGTGCGGTGCTGTCCACTGCTCCGATCTGGCCATTGTCGGGGTCCATACCAAAGTTCCGAAGGTCAATCAAGAAAAGCTAATGGCCACATGTGAGATCCCTACGGTCATGGCCTCCTGCCCTACAGGAGCCATCCGAAGGCATCCTGATAAAGATGTCAAAAGCGTCGTCGTGAAAGAAGATCTGTGTATGTACTGTGGGAATTGTTATACGGTTTGTCCGGCCATGCCTCTTGCGGATGCGGAAGGCGATGGAATCGCCATTTATGCAGGAGGAAAAGTCTCCAATGCAAGAAAACCCCCGATGTTTTCACGGTTGATTGTTCCCTATCTTCCGAATCATCCGCCTCGATGGCCCGAGGTCGTCGATGTCATTAAAAAGATCGTCAAGGTCTATGCCTCCAATGCAAGGAAATATGAGAGAATGGGCGAGTGGATCGAAAGGATAGGTTGGGAGGCATTCTTCCGATTGACGAGCATCCCTTTTACCGAGCAGCACATTGATGATTTTACCTATGCAAGGGAGACCTTCAGAACCACCACCCAGTTTAAATGGTAATCATCCCCCCTACCCCCCTTTACTAAAGGGGGGATAAGGGGGATTAGAAGGTGAGAAGGAAGGTGGTAAAATGAACGAAGACCTCAAGGAGAGCATTCTCAAATACTTGGGAACGGTGAGCCAGGCCAGAAATAAGGAAGTGTCAAGAGCCATTGGAATAGAAAAGGCCTTGGTAGACAAGGCCATTGCGGATCTGGCGAAAGAAGACAAAATTGAATATCGCAGTTTTGGTGGTATCACCTATATCGCCATCAAGGGGAAGAGCGAGACTTAAGGAACAATGGCGTCAGGTGATCGTCTTGTCCATCATCGTCAAAATCTTGGTTGCCTGCTGATTTCCTCGCCCCAGGGTCAATCGGGGAAAACAATTATCACGGTCGGTCTTTGTGATGTGCTCAAACGTCGGGGCCTTTCGATCCAGCCTTTTAAGAAAGGCCCTGATTATATAGATCCCTCTTGGCTCACGATTGCGGCAGGAAGAAGTTGCCGTAATCTGGATCTTTTTTTAATTCCCAAAAACAAATTAATTCAAACTTTTCAGCAGGCCAGTGATGAAACGGATCTGGTTATTGTTGAAGGGGCAATGGGACTTTATGATGGTTTGGATGCTCAAGGAACGACGGCGGAGATAGCCCGTCTGTTGAACATTCCAGTTGTCCTGGTGGTGAATACAAGTAGAATGACAAGTAGCATCGCAGCGATGGTGACAGGGTATCAACATTTTCAGAAAGATGTTCCCATAGCCGGGGTTATCCTCAATTATGTCTCTGGGACTCGTCATGAAAGTAAACTGAGAAATGCCGTTGAACAATATTGCGGGATACCTGTCGTTGGAAGCATCCCCAGGGATCAGGATCTTCGCATCGTGGAACGGCACTTAGGCCTCATCCCTTCATCAGAAGCCGGTGAAGCAGAGTTATGGGTAGAACGCATTGGCCGTAAGCTTGAGTCCCACTTCGATCTAGATCGTATACTGACGATTGCGCGGGAATTTGGTCCCCCTCACCCTTTCCCTCTCCCACCAGGGGAGAGGGAAAAAAAGGAATATACTCTTCCCCAGGGGGAGAGGGAACCTTTTATAACCCCTCGCCCCTTGGGGGAGAGGGGAAAGGGACCTCCCAGAGTCAGACTTGGGGTGATGCGCGACCAGGTCTTTAATTTCTATTACCCAGAAAATCTCGAGGCATTGGGGGAAGCTGGTGCTGACCTTGTCTTCATCAACTCTCTTCAAGACCGATTGCCTCAGGTCGATGGTCTCTATATCGGGGGAGGATTTCCCGAGTTTTTTTTGGAGAAACTGGAGAAGAATAAAGAATTACGCCAGGAACTTTGGGAGGCGATCGAACAAGGCCTTCCGGTCTATGCTGAGTGTGCAGGCTTGATGTATTTATGTCGGAGCGTTTCTTGGAGGAAACGATCCTACAAAATGGTTGGAGTGATCCCCTCTGAGATAAATCTCTCAGAGAGACCTGAGGGACACGGTTATGTGGTTGCCAAAGTCATCAATGAAAATCCGCTTTTCCCTGTGGGATTAACCCTTCGTGGCCACGAATTCCACCACTCCAGCCTCTTGCCGATTGATGATCTTCAGTTTGCCTATCAGATACAGAGAGGAAAAGGGATTACTGGCCAAAAAGATGGGATCGTCTATAAAAATCTTTTTGCCTCTTATGTCCACTTGCACGCTTTGGGAACGCCCGAATGGGTGGAGGGCTTTGTAGCCCTGGCCTCGAAAGGAAAGAGAGCAATTCGCAAGTTACTCCATGTGAAGAATAAAGCCTGTCATTCCTAATGGCGAATTAAGAGCTGGCATATTAAAATGAAAGGATAGACCCATTCGACCGCGCAAAGCCATGCCTTTGAAGATGGGGTAAAGAAGCGCGGTATAGGGCTCGCTCCCGAGTGATATCGAAGGTCTGAGCAAATTACAACCATCAGGCTGAGGAGTCGAAAGGTTGACTTTTTTGTTTATTCAAAATAGGAGGTGAAGAAATGGCAAAGGCAAACCTTGGGGGAATAGAAATCGAGATCGATGAGGATGGTTTCATTCAAGAGCCGGAGAAGTGGAATAAGGAAGTGGCCGAAGATTTGGCCAAAACGGAGAATGCTTCTCCCATGAATGAAGAACACTGGAAGTTGGTCAACTATCTTAGGGATTACTATATTAAGTTTGGGATCGCTCCACCTATTCGTATGGTTGTCAAGCAGACGGGGTTTGATCTCAAGTATATCTATAAGTTGTTTCCAGGGGGACCGGCAAAGGGAGCCTGCAAGGTAGCAGGATTACCCAAACCTACGGGTTGTGTTTAGCCAAATTCCCCTCCGACCCCCCTTTGCTAAAGGGGGGAGTGGGGGGATTGTTAAAATAACGCAAACAGGAATCTAAATGGGTGGTTTGATCCTCTTTATTTTTTACGGGAGTATTCTTTTTTTTATACTCGCTATGGCACTTCGTGTGAGGAAATGTATCAATGTACCCGTCCACTTACACTGGGAACTTTACAAAGGGAGTTCAGTCTACGAATTAAAAGAGTGGTGGGAAAAAACTCACAACACCTTTGGTGAAAAACTTTGGTCCATGCTTCTGGACCTTCTTTTTTTAAGGGAGTTTTACCATCGGAACAGGGGATTCTGGTACCCTTTATATGTCTTTCATTTAGGGCTCTACCTGCTTATTCTCTGGCATGCTTGGCTTTTCATCCGTGCGGTGACTGGTGGGATTGAGTCTGCCTCCGTCTTCGGATGGATATGGGGCACCTTTTCCAGCCTACTGACCATCATTGGGGGGGTTGCCATCCTGATCATGCGAATCAAAGATGAAGAGTTGAAGGTCTATTATCCTCCCATTCACTATATAAAATGGATTTTCCTCCTGCTCACTTTAGTGGGAGGGGTCATTGCCGTAGATGTCCATTTCCAATCCAGTATGCCTTCCCTCTTAAAATATGTGAGAGAGCAGGTGACCTTTGCAAATTTCGAGCACAAACTTCATCCGGCTTTGGCACCCGCCCTTCATATTCTTTTCGCTTCGGTGTGGTTGGTCTACTTGCCCTTCAGTCATGTCTTCCAACTCTTTTTCAGGTACTATCACTTTCTTCGATGGGATGATGTCCCAAACGTAAAGGGAAGCGAGATCGGAAGGAGAATCAAGGAACATCTGGAGCGGCCTGTAACCTGGTCCGCTCCTCACATCCAGTCTGGAAAGCGCTGGAGTGAGATTGCATCGGAATTGGAATTCCCTATAACAAAAGGCAAATAAATTTATCATGAAGGTTTCCCCCATCTCAACTATGAAAATGGTAAAATTTATACCCTCTCCCTTGATGGGAGAGGGTGGGGGTGAGGGTGGATTAGGAACTTTTCCCCCCACCTCAATCCTCCCCCGCGAAGGGGGGAGGAGATTTTTCTGGGAGTTATTTTAGAAGCAATGGCCACTGCAAGAAAAATTCGATTAAAGGATATCAGCAACCGCACAGATGATCCTCTTATTACAGTGATGGGGGATGACTTGATGCCGCTCCCTCCCCCTTTAGATCAACAGGAGAAGAAGGCCCCTTATCCGCTTCTCTCTGAAAACCAAAAGAAGAATTATGAATGTTCCCTCGATGGCGTTTCAGCCCTTTCACTTCCCAAACCGAAGAGCATAGAGGAGGAAGAGAAACTGGTTGCGCGTTTCCTCAAGGGTCTCGAAAAATTGCTTTCTCAGAATGATAATTGGCTTTTCTGGCAACCCTTCATTCAATCCCTCGAAAGCTGTGTCCGATGCCAGACCTGCAGTGATGCCTGCCCTGTCTATGTTTCCAGCGGAAATCAAGAAATTTATCGCCCCACCTATAAATCTGAGATCCTCCGGAGGATTATTAACAAGTATATTAAAAAACGAGGAAGAATCATTTCTAAATTGACCGGAGACGATATCGAGCTGAACTGGCCGACCATAGCCCGATTGGCTGAGTTGGCCTATCGATGTAGCCTTTGCCGGCGATGTGCCCAGCGCTGTCCTCTCGGCAGTGATAATGGATTGATTGGTAGAGAGCTTAGAAAATTGTTTAGCCAGGAGATGGGAATTGCTCCAAAGGAACTCCATGATTCAGGATCTGTTCAACAGCTGAAAGTCGGGGCGAGTACGGGGATTTCGTCTGCCGCATTCCATGGGATGATCGAATTTATGGAGGATGAGATCGAGGAGAAGTGGGGCAAGAGGATTAAGATTCCAGTAGACAAGGAAGGAGCGGAAATCCTGCTCATTCATAACTCCGGCGAATTTATGTCCTGGATCGAAAACCCGATGGCCTTTGCCATCCTCTTTGAGGCAGCAGGTCTCAGTTGGACCCTATCCAGTGAAATCTATGGATATGAGGCCACTAATTACGGGACATGGTATGATGATGTCCAATTTGCCAGGATTGTCCTTAAACAGGTCAAAGTTGCGCAAAAATTGAAGGTCAGGAAAATGGTGATGGGAGAATGCGGTCATGCTCACAAGGGTTTGATTGTGATTGCTGACCGGATATTGGTGGATGAAATGAATTTTCCCAGGGAAAGTTTTTTGCCTTTATTGGAAGACTTGGTCCTCCATGACCGAATCAAACTCGATCCTCAGAAAAATAATTTCCCCGTCGTCCTCCATGACCCTTGTAATGTCGTTCGGTTGATGGGAATCGTGGAGCCTCAAAGGCGCATCCTCAAGAAGATCTGCCCCCAATTCAGAGAGATGGAGCCCCATGGGATAGAGAACTATTGTTGCGGTGGGGGAAGTGGTTTTGCCATCATCCATTCTATGAACTTTAAGGAATGGAGAGAAAACATCTCCAGCCGGATGAAACTGAAACAAATTCTTGAAGCCTTCAAAGATGTTCTGGATCCCGGTATTAAAAAATATGTGTGTGCGCCCTGCTCCAATTGCAAAGGAGCGATCCGAGATATTCTTAGCGGCAAGGACTTATGGGAGAAACAGAGCATCTACTACGGAGGCCTTGTGGAACTGGTGGCAAATGCCATGGTCGATATGAAGAAGCCCTTCATCGAATGGGAATGGCATTGATTGGTTTGCAAGAGAGAGGAAAAAATTTGAAAGAACCGAAAAGGAAAGTATTGATCTTGGGATCGGAAAGTATCGGCGTTGGGGATGAAACCCTCGGTTTTGAGATCTTGGTCAACCTTTTAGAGACCCTTTCAAAAAGGGAAGACGGACCTGCTGCCATCATCTGTTGGAACACAGCGGTTAAACTAATGGCTGAAGGGTCTCCCTTGCTGGTCCATTTGAGACGCCTTGAAGAAAAGGGCATAAATATTTTAGCAGGACAACTATGCGTAAGAGAATTAGAGCTGATGAATAAGATCGCTGTAGGAAGATCGGCCACGATGGATGAAATTTTAGATCTCATTTTACATCATGAAGTCTTAGCCCTTTGATCATATGCTTATGATGATGCAAGATTTACTCAAAAAAAATAAAGCGGCCATTTTAGAAAGATGGTTTCATCTCACCTTGGAAACCTATCCTGCCAATACAGCAACCATGATGAGAAAAGATAAGAATCAGTTTACGAACCCGGTTGGTTCTACTCTCTCCCGGGAGATAGAAGTTCTCTTCAAAAACCTTTGTGAAGGAATCTGGGATGAGAAATGCCAGGCCTCTTTAGATTCGATTGTTAAAATCAGGTCGGTTCAAGATTTCTCTCCTTCGAAAGCGGTGGGATTTATCTTCTTATTGAAGAGAGCCATTGGAGAGACGCTGAAGAACGAAATTTGTAATGAGTCGGTTATGGATGAATGGATGAAATTTCAATCTAAAATCGATGAACTTGCTCTCTGTGCTTTTGACATCTATATGGATTGTCGGGAGAAGATTTGTGAGATCCGGGTTCACCAAGCAAAGACTGAGAAAGAGATGGCCTTTCGGATGATGGAGAGGATGACCACTTCGAAAGAAAAAAAACAGAAGGTCGAAGATTAAATTCATAATCCCCCCTCGCCCCCCTTTAGCAAAGGGGGGCGATTTGAAGGTTATTTTCTAGAATGAGAATAAATACTGGGTAAGGGAGGCTTTAGCCTCCCTTTGGGGCGACTAAAGTCGCCCCTACCCACCTAGTCCGTATTGGGTTGTGAGTCAGGAGTCATTAGAAGTAACACTCCTTACGACTTGCGCTTTACGGACTCACGGAATTTAGGATTTTGTACTTCAAATTTTAAAAAGGGTTTTTAAGATATGGGCCTCTGGTACGCCATTTTAGGGATTTTTTTACTTATCTTTTTTGTCGTGATCGGCACAGAAGGAATAGGTCTATACTCTTTCTTCGCGATCTTCATTCCCTATGTGTCCGTTCTCCTCTTCATCATCGGTTTTATTTACCGTGTTTTGAAATGGGGGAGTTCACCGGTTCCATTCCACATCCCGACAGTCTGTGGACAGCAGAAATCGCTTCCATGGATTAAAGCAGACAATATTGATAGCCCCTCTACCACAGGAGGTGTGGTAAAGAGATTGGCTCTTGAAATCCTTCTCTTCCGCTCCCTGCTCAAGAACGAAAAGGTCGAGATTGAGGCACCTCACAGACTCCTCTTCAGGACGAGCGTCCTTCTCTGGCTGGGGGCCATGGCTTTTCATTGGTCTTTTCTCGTGATTCTCCTGAGGCACTTGAGATTCTTTCTCGAACCTGTTCCTTCTGTGGTGGTGATCCTCCAGAGAGTCGATTCGATCTTTCAGAATCTTTTACCAATCCTTTACATCAGCGATCTCATCATTGTGATCGCCCTAGCCTATCTCTTCTTGAGGCGAGTCATCTACCCTCAAGTTAAATATATCTCTCTTCCCTCGGACTACTTTGTACTTCTTATGATTGCTGGGATCGCGCTCTCCGGAGTGCTCATGCGGCTCATCTTCAAGGTGGATTTGGTTCAAGTGAAGGAATGGGTCATGGCCATGCTAAGTTTCCGCCCCATGCCTCCGAAGGGGGTAAACCTGCTCTTCTATATTCATCTCTTTTTTGTGAGTCTTTTGATTGCCTATTTCCCTCTTAGCAAGCTGATGCATATGCCAGGAATCTTCTTGAGTCCCACTAAAAACTTGAGAAATACCAGTCGAAACAATCGGCATTTCAATCCCTGGGACCACCCTGTTAAGATCCATACCTACGAAGAGTACGAAGATGAATTTCGGGACCTGATGAAAGAGGTTGGATTACCGGTAGAGAAAGGGTAGAGATGGTAGAAGAAGTTTCAAAAGAAAAACCCTTAACGATTGACTACACTCCTCCTATAAAGAACTGGATGGAACCAACGGTTGAGTTTCGGAAGGGTACCTATGGCTACCCCGCGGCACCAAAACACGAAAAATATCTCGACCTTCCAAATCCCGGAGTATGGCAACCAACGGATAAAGACTGGAAGCTACCCGAAAACTGGAAGGAAACCATCCTGAGGGGAATGAAAGATCGTTTAGGCCGGTATCGGTCATTTCGCCTCTTCCTCGATATCTGTGTGAGATGCGGGGCCTGTGCAGACAAGTGCCATTTCTTCATCGGATCAGGGGATCCGAAGAATATGCCTGTGCTGAGGACCGAGCTACTCCGGTCCATCTATCGAAGATATTTTACACTCTCGGGAAGGGTTTTTGGTAAACTGGCGGGAGCCAGGGAGCTTACAGAGGAAGTTCTAAAGGAATGGTTTTATTATTTCTTCCAGTGTACTGAATGCCGTCGCTGTTCTGTTTTTTGTCCTTATGGAATCGATACTTGTGAGATGACCATGATGGCCAGGGAGCTGCTTAATCTAGTAGGCCTTAATATCAACTGGATTGTCGAGCCGGCCTCCAATAGTTATCGGACCGGAAATCACCTCGGCATCCCTCCCCACGCCTTCAAGTCAACCGTAGACTTTGCGATCGATGAGATCAAAGAGATCACTGGCATTCAAGTAGAGGTTCCCATTAATCGAAAGGGGGCAGAGGTTCTCTTCATCGCTCCCTCTGCTGACTATTTTGCCAGCCCCCACTGGTACACCTTCTTGGGTTATCTCCTCCTGTTTCATGAGATCGGACTGGACTACACCTGGAGCACCTATGCTTCGGAGGGTGGAAATTTCGGTTTTTTCCACTCCGCAGACTTGGCAAAGAGACTGAACGCCAAGATTTACAGTGAGGCGAAAAGGCTCGGAGCGAAATGGATTCTGGGAGGAGAATGTGGTCATATGTGGAGGGTCATCCATCAATATATGGATACTTTCAACGGCCCTGCTGATTTTTTAGATGAGCCTGTCTCTCCCATTACGGGTACCCATTTCGAAAACGCAAGTTCAACCAAGATGGTCCATCTTTGCGAGTTTACTGCTGATCTGATCAAGAACAATAAACTAAGATTAGATCCAAGCCGAAATAATAAATGGAAGGTCACTTATCACGATTCCTGCAACCCCTCCCGGGGGATGGGACTTATTGAGGAGCCTCGGTACATCCTTCATAATGTATGCACAGAGTTTTACGAAATGCCGGAGAATACAATTAAAGAAAGGACATTTTGCTGCGGGAGCGGGGCTGGATTGGGTTCGGATGAGAATATGGAGATGCGCCTGAGAGGAGGCTTCCCAAGAGCAAACGCTGTCAAGTATGTGAAGGAGCAGTATGGGGTGAACCTGCTGACCTGTATCTGTGCAATTGATCGGGCAACCCTTCCACCACTCTTGGAATACTGGGTGCCAGGAGTTGAGGTAGCGGGTGTCCATGAGCTGGTTGGAAATGCTTTGGTGCTAAAAGGGGAAAAAGAAAGAACGACCAATCTCCGTGGGGAGCCTCTCACGAGCAGAGAGGGAGAAGATCATGTATGATGGGAAGAAAATCATTTTAGGATTGATCATCTTTCTTGGGTTGATCACCTATCCGATTTGGCACAACACGGTGAGCGGAAAGAGCAGCTATGTTCCCAAACCCGAGCTTCCCACAGATAAGGCTAAAAAGGAGTGCGTTGAACCGAAGACCTTCATTCGGGTCAATCATAAAACGCTTTTGGAGGACTGGAAATTCTCCGTCGTACGGAATGGGATTAGAACCTACCAGGCGAGTAACAAAAAGGCATATACCATCAGTTTGAATCGCACCTGTATGAATTGCCACACCGACAAGACTAAATTCTGTGACCAGTGCCATACCTATATGGGGGTCACCAATAAATGCTGGGATTGTCATATTTATCCAAAACAAATGGTGAAGGAATGAAAGGATGCAATTCGATAGAAGAGGATTCCTAAAAATTGCTGGGCTTACAGCGCTGGGACTTATGGCAAAACCCGGCTGGGAGGTCTTTTCAAAGATTGACCTGCCAGAACCCTCACCCACGGCTGAGTCGCTGGCGAAGATCCGGTGGGCTATGGTGGTAGATCTCAAGAAATGTTGGTCCGCAAAAGAGGGATGTCGGGACTGCATCGATGCCTGTCACCGCATCCATAATGTCCCCAATTTGGGAATCCTTAAAGAAGAAATCAAATGGACCTGGACCGAACCGTATGAGAAGGTCTTTCCGGAACATGAGTTAGAATATTCAGAGGAAAACCATCGAGACAAACCCGTACTCTTACTTTGTAATCAGTGCGATGACCCACCTTGTGTGAGGTATTGCCCCACAAGGGCGACATGGAGGCGGGAGGACGGAATCGTGATGATGGATTTTCACCGCTGCATTGGATGCCGATACTGTATGGCGGGTTGTCCTTACGGATCCCGTAGCTTCAATTGGAGAGAGCCCCGGCCTTTTATCAAGAAAGTCAATTTAGAGTTTCCAACCAGGACCAGGGGGGTTGTTGAAAAATGCAATTTCTGTGAAGAAAGACTGATCCGAGGTCTTATCCCTGCTTGTGTAGAGGCATGCAAAGAAAAGGCGCTGATATTTGGTGACTTAAAAGATCCTGAGTCAAAGGTCAGGAAAGCCCTTCAGAATCGTGTCATCTATCAAAGGCAACCTGAACTGGGAACCAAACCCAAGGTTTATTATATTTTGTAAATAGAGATGGCTTAAGGATTCGAGGATGACAGGGGTCAAGGATCCAGGTGAAATCGTTTTTCTCATTTACTTGAACCCTCGAACCCTAGACTCCTTGAACCCTGAGAATTAAGAAGATGCTTGACCAAAGACAAAAAATCATCGGGGAAGACACCGTTCTCTTTGAACATATTTGGAAGAGCGGGAAGGGGTTCTACATCACCGTTTCCATCCTCGGTGCCCTTGTTCTCTGGGGACTTTATGCCTATGTAACTCAGTACCGAACGGGACTGACTGTGACTGGACTTTCGAGACAGATTTTTTGGGGCGTTTATATCACGAATTTTGTCTTCTTCATCGGAATTAGCCACGCAGGAACCTTCATCTCAGCCGTTCTGCGCATTCTGAAGGCGGAATGGCGAAGACCAATCAGTCGAGCCTCAGAATTGACGACCGTTTTTATTTTGATGTTTGGGGTGGGAAGTGTTTTGATCGATCTCGGAAGGCCGGACCGGATGCTCTATGCCATCCGGTATGCCCATTTTCGTTCTCCTCTTCTCTGGGACGTCTGCAGCATCGCCACCTACTTGACCGTGAGTTCCATCTCTCTTTATCTCGCTCTAATCCCTGATATCGCCATGCTCAGAGATCTTGGAGGGAAAAGGGAGTGGTTCTACCGCATCCTTTCTTTGGGATGGAGAGGGACAGAGAACCAGCATCACCGTCTGGAGAAGGCAATCGGTTTCGTATCGATTCTCGTCATTCCCGTCATGATCACGGTCCATACCGTTGTCTCCTTTGTCTTCGCCATGACGATCCAGCCCCTCTGGCACAGTGCGATTTTCGGTCCCTATTTCGTGGTGGGCGCAATCTTCTCTGGAGTGGCGAGCGTGATTGTGGTGATGGCAGTGCTCCGAAAGGCCTACCACCTCGAGAACTATATCAAGCCCATTCATTTTAACAACATTGGTATTTTCCTGATGGCCATGACCCTTTTATGGTTTTATTTTACCTTCGCTGAATACATCACCATCGTTTATGGGAATGAGCCGATTCATATGGCCATCTTTTGGTCAAAGATTGCAGGAAAGTTTGCACCTCTTTTCTGGCTCCACTTTGTATTATGTTTTGTTATTCCTTTACCCATCCTGGCCATCAAGAAATACCGAACGATCCGGGGAACGGTCATCGCTTCGATCTCCATCGTATTAGGAATGTGGTTGGAACGGTTCGTCATCATTGTTCCCACCTTAACTAGACAGAGAATGCCCGTCGAGGGAGCCTACTACATTCCCACTTGGGTGGAGTGGTCCATTCTGGCAGGGTGTATCTCCTTATTCATGCTGCTCTATACCCTCTTCACAAAAGTCTTTCCCATTGTTCCCATCTGGGAGATCAGAGAAGGCAGGGAGAAAGCTGTGAGCCAAGTTGGGGAAAGGATCAGATCCTACCTTCCGGAAACAGGAGCCGACCAAAATCTCCCCTTCCCTGGTGAGAGGGGATGAAGAAGGGGCTGGCGGAGCGCAAGTGAAATCAGGAAAAGTCTTTTTGGTAGGGGCTGGGCCTGGAGATCCCGGTTTGATCACTGTAAAAGGCCTGGCCTGTCTCAAACAGGCCGACGTCATCGTATATGACCGTCTTGTGGATGAAAGTATTCTAAAAGAAGCGGGCCCAGATGCTGAAAAGATTTATGTCGGAAAGTCAGATCGCTTGCATGTCCTGGAACAGGACTCCATCAATAAGTTGCTCTTGGAGAAAGCAAGGGAAGGGAAGATCGTTGTGAGACTGAAAGGCGGTGATCCCTTTGTGCTGGGACGGGGTGGTGAGGAAGCACAAGCCCTGGCCGCGCATGGTATTCCCTTTGAGGTCGTACCAGGGGTTACTTCTGCGACGGCGATTCCTGCTTATGCGGGTATCCCGGTTACTCATCGGGGAGTTGCATCTTCCTTCATCGTCATCACCGGGCACAAGGCTTCTGATAAAGGCGAGCCGAGGATTGCTTGGGACAGAACAGCCAAAGGAGCGGACACCCTCGTGATTCTCATGGGCATGCGAAATTTGCAGAATATCGTTGACCAGTTAATCCAGAACGGTAGATCCCCCTCCACACCTGTTGCCGTGATTGCCCAGGGGACAACAGACCGGCAACGATGCGTGATAGGAACACTACAAGATATCATTGGAAAAGTTAAATCAGAGACCCTTCAGCCGCCATCCGTCGTCGTGGTGGGTGACGTTGTTCAACTCAGGAAATATTTACGTTGGTTTGATAAATGAAAGAGGAAAGATCCTTATGCAGAAGCAAAGTTTGACAGAGTTTATTGGATGAATAAAAAAAAATCAAAATCTGTCATCTATTATCCTATTTTCTTAAATCTCCGAGGCAAAAGATGTGTTGTCATTGGAGGAGGCAACGTTGCACTTCGTAAGGTCAAGGTGCTTTTGGACTGTGGGGCAAATGTTACGATGATCAGCCCAAAGCCTCATCCTGAGATAGTAAAGTTGTCTAAGAGAAAGGCGATTCACTTCATCCAGCGGAATTATAAGAAAGAAGATCTTGAAGATGCTGTCATTGCCTTTGCATGTACGGATGTGAAAATGGTTAATCGTAAAGTG
>JADDYB010000429.1_pt1 | contig 13327 bp, 13 predicted proteins | sample 8641941 | NCBI WGS metagenome assembly JADDYB01 (sample SAMN16275377, study PRJNA637457) | freshwater sediment metagenome | isolation source: Lake Kineret sediment | place: Israel: Lake Kineret | collected 2013
GTCATCCACGCCGCAAGCGCGCGTACAGTATCGATCGTCTCCTGGGGATGGAATCGAATGCCGCCCTTCGTCGGCCCCAGCGCGTCGTTGTACTGCACCCGGAAGCCCTGGAAGACACGCGTCGTGCCGTCGTCCATCCGCACGGGAATGGAGACGTGCAGCTCACGCATGGGATGCCGCAGGATCTCATGGACATCGGGGTCCAGCTTGAGTAACTTCGCACAATCGTCTAACTGCTGTAACGCTATCTCAAACGGATTTTCTTCCACCATGGCCCTCTCTACCCCCTTTCATAACCCTTCATACTTAAATACTTCGCCCTTTCCTCTCGCCCACGAAGGGTGAAACCGTGTCTTGAGCCCTTCGGTGCTATCTTTATAGCACTTCTCCTGATTTAGGAGAGGATCGATGGCGTGTGCGTTCCACGCCGCATGATGACGAGCTATTCCCCTGAGGCCGTGCGTTTATGAACTCACTACGCAAGTGGTAACACGATAAACGTATCATACTGCTTGAAATGCTCGTCGAAAGCAAAAGCCTCAGTTATCCCAAGTCGTTCCATCAAAGCACAGCTCGTACAGTCAGTAAAACTAAAGGACTTATCATGGTAACTCACAAAGATCTCCATGCCCTTTTCTCATCTTGTGGCATTATATGAATAAGATTAGCGATGGATTCGGCCCACAGTTTTTGTCATATGCAGGTAGTATCTTTTTCGTGCATATATACACTTCTGCGCCTCTTTCGCTCTCCACGTAGCGGGCAGGTGATCATACGTGTCCGTGGAAGCCGACCTCATATCGACGAGAGCAAATGCATGAGCGAGACCGCCTCGGTACGCGAGAGTATGACTTGATCAGGTTGTAACTAACAAAAGTACGCTACGTAGCCTTCAATTCTCCCGCTCGCTGCCCCTTATACTGCTCCACTAAGCTGATCGCCTTCTCGAGCGCGGTGGTGATTGTCTTCAGCGTGGTGAGCCGCTTTTTCCCCGCTTACCGCGTTCATCGAGGAAGTAAATATGCAGCTCGCCATCGATAAGCTTCGCCCTGTCCAGCTTAAGCAGGTGCGCGAGCGCGGGAAGCGGAATGAAGTTGCGAGCTTCACCGATATCCGTCGCGATCACCACAGAGAGATCCTCGCCCACGCGCTCCACCTCGCAGATCTCGCGATAGCTGCCCGTGGTAGGGAGCGGCACGACCACCTCCAGGCCATCCGCGGTCTCCTGTACCCGGATCGCCTTACCTGCGAAGTAGACCTGCGCGGGGTCTTCGCCGTTAAAGAGCTCATCGCCGACCGCGGTGAGGAGCGGTATACCCTTCACCTCGGACTGGAATAGCCGGAGCTTCTTGAGCGGCAGCGGATGGAACGCGGCCTCCGATTCCGCGAGATACTTCTCCTGCGCTTCCTTCCACTCTCGGAAGTACGCATCAGTCACCCCATCCGGGATAATCTTATTCACCACCGCGAGATCGACATTGATATCGTAGAGGTTCGCGAGCAGGTAGGTCCGCTTCAGGTTCTGGATGCTGAACGCCTCGGGGTTCGCGATCAACCGCAGGCTGGTCACCTGCCGGTTCGCAATAATATCCTTCAGCTTCCGGAGTACCCCGAGGAGCTTGATGTCCTGGTTGATCACCTCCTTGCTCGGCGTCGGGATGCCCACGAGCGGCTCCGCAACCTTCGCGAGGTTAACGAACGGCGCGACGAGCTTGATCACCTTCGTCGCCGTAGACCCGAGGAGCGTGGGGAGATAAATGTTCTTGAGCGCATCGCCCGATGGCACGGTATCGAGCACGATCACGTCGTACTGGTTGGACTCCACATACTCCACGAGCTTCAGGAGCGAGACGAACTCAGTCATGTTCGGTAACGCCGCGATCTCGTACGCGAGCACCTCATCCACACCTCTCGACTTGAAGAGCGAAACCACGTATTCCTGGATCGCGCCGTAGGCCTCGCGCGCCTCACGGATTGGATCGATCTGGACTGCCCAGAGATGCTCGATGATCGGCGTGGGCACGTGATAAACGTCAGTCTCGAGCGCATCGGAGAGCGTATGCGCGGGATCTGAGGAGATCACCAGTGTCTGATAGCCCCGATCCGCGAGTTTCAGGGCGGTAGCACTCGAGATGACCGATTTACCCGCTCCGCCTTTGCCCGTATAGAAAATGACGCGCATTGCTCGTGCTCCCTGGTCGTCATGCCGGTGCCGGTGAATGCGACGCCCTCCGGCTACCCGCAAACTCACTCTCCCCTTGCTACTACGCCCTAATAAAGGAAATGAGGAGCTTCCCTTCGCTCAATTTCGCACTGGCCAGCTTCAGCTTCCACCACTCCGCGGCTGCGGTGAGCGGGACGAAGGTGCGCACGTCACCCAATTCGGTCGACATCACGATCGAGAGATCTTGACCTACGCGCTCCACTTCGCAGACCTCCTTGCAGTCGCTGGCTGCAGGAAGCGTGACGATCACCTCCAAACCACGGTCTGACTCGCGAAGGAGTACCGGCTCGCCCGCGTAATAGACCTGCGCGGGATCTTCAGGACCAAAGAGCTCGGCGCCGATCGCCGCAATGAGCTGCTGACCGGTCACGTCCGGTGGAAAGGAAGTGACGTTCTTGACAGGCAGTGGCCGAAATGCCGCCTCCGCAGCCTCTGTTGCCCCATCGAGTACCCGGTTCAGGATGATGAGATCGACGTTGAGCCCGTAGAGCTTTGCGAGGAGCTGCGTGCGCTTCGCGTGCCGCAGGCTGATCGGTTCAGGATTCGCGATCACCCGAAGGCTCGTAACGGCGCGATCGAGCAGGATGGTCTTCAGCCGGCTGAGCTCTTCGAAGAGCTTGATGGTCGCACTGATCACCTCCTTGCCCGGCGTCGGGATGCCCACGAGCGGCTCCGCGACCTTTGCAACAGATGCGAAGGGCGCAACCAGGTCGCTGAGCGTGGTAGCAGTGGCGCCCAGCAGGATGGAGAGATACATGCTCGTGAGCGCTTCACCCGAGGGGAGTGTATCCAGCACGATAACGTCGTACTTCCCCGAATCCAGCAGCTCCACGAGCTTCACGAGCGCGACGAGCTCCGCGGTGATCGGTAGTGCCGCAGCAGTGTGGACGAGGAGCTCATCCACCCCCTCAGCACGGACGACCGAGACCAGATACTCCTGGATAGCGGTATACCGTTCCTGTATCTCGCGTAGAGGGTCGAGTTGCATCGCCTGCAGCTTCGGCGTGATCGTTGTCGGGCCAGTCTCAACCGCGGTTCCCAGCTGCAGGGGGATGGTCCGCGCATGATCGGCAGAGAGGAGCAGGGTCCGGTAGCCGTGTTCCGCCACCTGTACCGCGGTGGCCGCGGCGAGCACCGACTTGCCCGTGCCGCCCTTGCCGGTGTAGAGGATCACCCGCATCATTCACGCCTCAGGGTGAAGTATAACCGGATGATCTTGGAGAACATCATCCTGCTGTCGCCCACGGCCTTCACTTTCGTGCCTGCCGCGCCCTTATCTTCCCACCTGACCGCGAGTTCCTTCACCCGGTAGCCCTTCCGCTGCGCGCGTACCAGCAGCTCAGTATCCCAGAACCAGTGCGTATCCTCGAGCTCGTTCAGCAGCTGGAGCAGTACCACGGTTCGCACCGCCTTGAACCCGCACTGGTGGTCCCGGAGCTGCGAGTGCAGGATGAGCCGCACGAGCGTATTGTAGGCCGCGCTCAGCGCTTCACGCTTGATAGACCGCTTCACCACGCTCTCTTTCAGCCGCCGCGAGCCGGTAGCGAGATCAAAGTGCTCTTCACGGATCGCATTGACCAGTGGCTTCAGGTACGCCAGATCGGTGGAGAGATCCACGTCCATGTAGAGCAGAATATCGCCTCGCGCACCTTGAGATGCCCGCGCGAGTGCACGCCCCCGGCCCAACCTGATATCGCTGTGCATATGGCGCACGAGGGGATCTTCAGCCGCGATACGCCGCGCCAGTTCCGCGGTACCGTCGGTACTGCCATCTTCAGCAATGAGGAGCTCGTAGGACGAGCAGCAGTCCGTTAGCGCCTGCTTCGTCTGCCGCACAGCTGCCTCAAGCTTGCCCACCTCGTTATGTGCCGGGAGCACCACGGAAAGCTCAACCCGCTCTGCTACCTCTTGTTGGTGCATCGAACGCCACCTCACCCACGCTCCAGACCAGACGGATAACCTCGACCGACTGGCTCATCATCACGTAGGAATGCACGGTATAAATAGCGACGGGCCGTGCTCACCGCACGGCACGGCACGGCGCGAGCGAAACTATCTTATAGCGCGGATTGCAATGAGTCTACGGGAGGAAGGAAGGAGATGATGGAGGATTGGAACGTCGTGGTGATCGGGGACGGCACTCGCGAAGAGGACCTGGTAGAAGCGCTGGCGGGTGAGGGCGAGTTCGAACGAACGGGCTTTCAGAATGTCATGGTCGGGAACGTCGAGGATATCGCGGGATTCCTGGAGGATGCGGAGCAGCGGAGCTATCCCGACGTGAACCGGGTGATCCCGATTGACGAGTCCTTCTCGGTAACTCCCGAGAACCTGATCGACGAGGTGAAGAAGCGAATCGAGCGGTATATCGACGAGATCGAGCCAGGTGAGACGGTCGGCTTCCGGGTAGAGCGGCGCGGCATGAAGGAGGAGATCTCGGCTCAGAAGGTCGAGCGCGAGGTGAGCATCTATTTTTACGAGCTCCTGGAGAAGTTGCACGGCCGAAAGCCGAAGCTGAACCTCACGCGACCGGAGAAGCTGATCATCATTGCGATCCTGGGTAACCGCTGCGGGCTGGGGTTCATTACCCGCGAGATGCGCGAGAAATACAGTATCATCAAGGTGAAGTAACGAGGCGAAGCAGCACCCCCACTCCTCTCTGTCTGGTATATCTATACTAGTTATAGAGAGAGGCAGCAGTCGAAGCGAAGCGATGCGAAGACGAGGAGCACTGACCATAGCGGGCTCGGATTCCAGCGGTGGTGCGGGTATTCAGGCTGATCTCAAGACCTTCGCTGCGCTCGGTGTTTACGGCGCCTCGGTGATCACCGCGCTTACCGCGCAGAATTCCCGGGGCGTGCATGCGGTACACGAAGTGCCCGTGGAGCTCGTGGAGGCGCAACTGGCTGCGATCATGGATGATCCCGGGCTCGCGGCGGACTACGCGAAGACCGGCATGCTCTATTCGCCCGCGATCATCGAGACGGTCGCCGCGGCGATTGGCCGCTATCGCATCCCCTTCGTCCTGGATCCCGTGATGATCGCGGGCTCGGAAGGGGTGTTACTCGAAGCAGACGCAGTGGATACGCTCATCAAGCAGCTCGTGCCCCGCTGTGCGGTGATCACGCCGAACGTGCCGGAAGCGCGCGCCCTCTCCAGACGGGAGGAGATCCGCACGGTGGAGGATGCCAAGGCCGCTGCGCGCGCAATACACCAGCTCGGGGCGCCCGCGGTGATCATCAAGGGTGGGCATCTCGAGGATGAGCGCGCAGCCGGCTGGGCCACGGACGTGCTCTATGATGGCGATTTCGCACTCCTCCGCTTGCCGCTCGTGCAAACCGAGCGCGTGGTTCATGGCGGCGGCTGCTCATTCTCCGCAGCGCTAACCGCCGAGCTGGCGAAGGGCATGCCGCTCCACGATGCCGCGGCCGCGGCGAAATGGTTCGTCCACCAGGCGATCGCTGGCGGCATGGAGGTCGCCACGATGCTCGTGGTAGACCAGCTGCAGCAGATCCGCCGGGATGCCGATCGGTATGCCGTGCTGAGCAACGTCACCGCAGCTGTGCAGCGCTTGAGCTCGCTCGATGGGCTCACGGAGCTGCTGCCTGAGGTGGGCATGAACATCGGAATGGCGATCGCGGACGCCGCGAGTGTGCAGGACGTCGCAGCAGTCGACGGCCGGATCGTGCGCACCAAGTCAGGTATACGAGCGGGCTGCGTAGCTTTCGGTGCCAGTGATCACGTCGCGCGGCTGATCCTCGCCATGATGGAGCAAGATAGCGCGTGCCGGAGTGCGCTGAACCTGCGCTACAGCCCGGCGATCCTCAAAGCCTGCAGCCTGCTGGGGATGGCGATCAGCTCATTTGATCGCGCGAAGGAGCCTGTGGGCGAAGCGACGATGAGGTGGGGTGTGCGAGAAGCAAGCCGCGCGTTTGTGCCCGAGATGATCTATGACCTCGGCGCGGTGGGCAAGGAGCCAATGGTCCGCATCTTCGGGCGCACCGCGGTGGAGGTAGCGGAGAACGTGAAGCGGATCGTTGAAACGCTCACCTGACGCTACGCGTGGTCCGCGATGCGCTTTTAAAGGCGCTTCGCAAAAGGTGGTGTGATGAAGCAGGTAATTCGCGATCCCCTGCACGGCTATATCGCCTTCGATGAGCTTGCCCGCGCGATCATCGATACCGTGGAGATGCAGCGGCTGCGCCGGATCCGGCAGCTTGGGTTCTCCTACCTCGTCTACCCCGGCGCGAACCATACGCGGTTCGAGCACTCGCTGGGCACGTACCATCTGATGAACCTCGTGCTTGACCGGCTCGAGGTGGCGAAGAACGAGGAGCAGGAGCTGCTCGCTGCTTCACTCATCCACGACGTCGGGCACGGCCCCTTCTCGCACGTTACCGAGCCGCTGATCAGGAAGTACACGGGCAAGGGGCATGAGCAGATAGAGGATATCCTCGCTCACCACGAGCCCGACCCGGGAGCGCGCGGCGAGGCTGAACTGCCAGCACGGAGGATCTCGGACGTGCTCGAGGCGTACCATCTGGACCGGCGCAAGCTGCTCAGGTACCTGCGCGGCGAACGGCCCGAGGAGCGGCAGACCCGTGACCTCGCGCGGATCTTGAATGGCGAGATCGATGTGGACAAGATGGACTATCTGGTCCGGGACTCGTATTATACCGGCGTGGCCTACGGCGTGGTGGATAACATCCGGCTCATCCGCGGCCTGGAGTTCAGTAACCAGGAGCTCGTGATCACGGAGAAAGGTATTCCGCCTGCGGAATATCTCCTCTTCTCGCGGTTCCTCATGCATCCCACGGTTTATAACCACCACACCAGCCGGATCGCGCAGGTGATGTTCGTGCACGCGCTCGAGGCGTTCATTCATGCACAGCCCGACATGCCGCCTGAGGAGTGCGCACAAGCGTTACGCACCATGGACGACGCGGCCATTACCACCGCGCTCAGAGACGCAGCTGGCTATCCCCAGGAGCTGATGCGGCGGATCGACGAACGCCGACTGTTCAAACGCGCGGTCTATGCGGAGGTGCACGAGTTCGACCCGCGGGTAGTCGCGGACCTGCAGCGCGAGCAGCAGCAGGAGGAGATCGCCGCGGAGATCAGCGCGCGCGCGGGCGTCGATGAACGCTATGTCCTGCTCGATCTCCAGCAGCCGAAGCAGGAGGAACTGGAGGTCAGCGCGGCGACGGTGCTCCTCGGAACCGAGCTGAAGCGGCTCCGCGAGGTCTCATCGCTCGTCGCCATGCTCAGTCGCGAATTCGAGCAGCAGTCGAAAATCGGGGTCTATACGCCGGAGCCGTATCGTGCAGAGGTGAAGCGGGCGGCGGAAGCTGTACTGCAGCGGTGAGAGCATAGTCACCGCGCCCGCCTTCGCTTCGTCCCGCGGCTTCCGGCCGTTACTGCGAGATAGCCGCTTACAGGCTCTTGTGGCTGGCTTAACCCCGTGATCGGTTGTAGGGTCGCCACGCACCCACCTACCAAGAGGTAGTCATTTATATGCCTTCCTGCATTAGCTCCATGTATGGTAAGTTCAAAGAGTAAGTATATCACGCTCTCAATCAAAGTCCGCCGAGAAGTGAAGGAGCAGCTCGAGCAAGCTGAGATAAAGCCGGGAGAGGTAATGCGGCAGGCCTTGGGGATCGCCCTCGCTGAGGCGGCGCGGAAAAAATTGGTGAGCGAATGGGCGGGCGTGCGCGGGATCCTCGATAAAATACCGGAAGAGCGTATCGTCAAGAGTATACGAGAAGATAGGGCGCGATGATATGCTGGTCGACGCGAGTTCAATCTATATTCTGGCTAAGGAAGGACGATTCGAGGTCCTTATGGGTCAGAGCACACTATCACTCGCAATCTACGAGCTCGGAAATGCTATTTTGAAAGACGTGCGCGTTTTCAAGAGTATCTCGACTGAAGAGGGTATGAAAGCGGTGAGCTTTTTCAGACAAATCCTGGAACGAATGGATATTCGCACGATAGAGGGGAACGAAGACCGGATACTGAAGCTGGCGGAAGAGCTGCAGCTGTCCTTTTATGATGCCGCGTATCTGCAGATGGCGGTCGAGCTTGGAGTGCCACTCGTTACCGAAGACAAGGCGCTCAAACGAGTTGCAGACTCACTGACTGACGTTTGCGCTGCTCACGAGTTGTGAGTGAACGCACGCATTCCATGGAGTAAGAGAAGCGGCCAGAGGGATTTGGTCGGTTAAAAATCGCCTGCCGCGCCGTTCTCCCCCGCTCGTTCTCTGAGCTGCGCCGCGCCACGCCGAGCAAGGCTAAGGCCTGCAGCGTACTCACTCACGCGCCTTCGACTGCGGCCTTCGCGAAGAGCTCCTCCAGCGGCTTACGCCCGTATTCCTTCACGAGCACGTTGATCTGCGAGATCTCCGCGGAGATCTCATTGCCGCGGACTGATTTTCTGCGCCGCTTACCCTGCTCCTTCGGCTGGTAGCCTGCGGGATCCGTGAGCAAGAGGCGTTTGCGCACGGGCCCGGTAACGTCCTTCCGCATCGGCGTCCCCTGCTTGTCCGAGCCGCCGGTGATCTTCAGGGCGTAGCCACCCAGCCCGAGGATGTCCGCATCTACGACTGCGCCGATCCGCTTCCCGATGAACAACGCGGTCGCTTCCGCGTCCTTGCCTTCGAGCCGGTACGCCTTACCTGTCTTCGAATCGCTTATCACAATCTGCATTGGTCTGCTCGTCTCCTTCTTTCGCGCTTCTAGTATCTATCTCGCCTCACGGGCTTATAAGGTTCAAGCACGCAGGCAGGCACGCACGCATCTACTCATCATCCACTCATGCATCTACTCATGCACGCACTCACTCACTCACTCGATCGTAATGACCTGCTTCTTCCGCTTGAGCTCGAGCAGCTCCTCCAGCACCTCCGCCTCCTCGGTGGAAAGGACGCCGCTCTGCCGCTTCAGGTCCGCGATATCCTCCTCGGTGAGGTATACATAGAGGATATCATTCTCGTAGATGTGCCGGCCGACCACGGGCTTACGGAGCGCGATGGCCACCTGCATACCCTGCTCCGCGCGCGAGATATTCTCGCCTTTATCCTGGATCTCATTGATCGGCCCGATGTTCGCCCCACGGGGATTGAGCAGCGCCACACCGGTCCTGATCTTCCCCGCGAGCACCTCAACGCCCACGATCGCCGGCCTGCTCTGGCGGAAGATGCAGCCGGGCAGGATCTTGAGCTTCGCGGGCGTCGTAATTCGTTCGAGCAGCTCGCGCTTCTCCTGCTCGCGCTCCGCCTTCACCCACTCCGCGAAACTCTCGAGCAACTGATAGATCACGTCGCTCGTGAAGACGGGAATATCAGCCTGCAACGCGGCATCCTTCGCGTCCGGCAGAACACCGACGTTGAATCCTAAGATCACCCGCAGGTACCGATCCTTGACCGTGGAGGACTCGATCACATCGTGTTTCGAGATGTTCCCCACCTCGGCACGCTTGATCGCCTCGATCCCCTGCTCCTTCAGCTCGAGCGCGAGCGCTTCGAGCGAGCCCATCGTATCCGCGCGGATGACGATCCCTTCGGGAATCGTCGCGAGCTTCAGCTCCTCGAGCTCGCTCTTCACCTCCGCCATCACCTGCTCAAGCTGCACTTCAGACTTCACCTGCCGCACCTGCGACCCGGGCAGCGCGGTCTCCAAGCCCGGGGCCACGATCTTCACGCCGACCGCGGCCCCGACCGTCTTCACCCGCTCGAACCGCTGCTCCAGTCTGATCTCCTGGAGTGCACGTGGCTTCAGCAGCGCCTTCACCTTCGTGACAAGCGGCTCCGCTTCCGTGCTGCCCACCACGATCATATCACCCACACTCAGGGTACCATCGTAGAGGATCACATCAACCGTGGTGCCCAGCCCCTTCTCCTCCTTCTTCTCCAGGATCGTGCCGACACCTGCCTCGTCCAGATGGAGCCGGAGCGTGCGCTCGAAGTACCGCTGCGAGAGCCCGATAAGCACGAGGAGCAGATCCGCAATGCCCTCGCCCGTCTTCGCACTGACCGGTACGATGCAGACATTCCGCGCGAAGTCCTTGATCCGGTCATACCGATCGGCGGAGAACCCTTTATCGTAGAGATCGCCGACGATCGCGTAGACCCGTTCGTCCACCTCCTTCCGCGCGTAGTCCGGCTGCTCCTGGTAGTTCAGCATGAACGGCTTCTTCCGCGAAGTCCAGCCTTTCACACGGTCGATTTTATTCAACACGACGACGAAGGGCGTCTTCAATAAGCGTAAGACGTTGAGCGATTCGTGGGTCTGCGGCTGAAAGCCCTCCATCACGTCAACCACCACCACCGCGACATCCGCGAGGGCGCTGCCGCGTTTCCGGAGCGATGCGAAGGCTTGATGACCCGGCGTATCGATAAAGAGCAGTCCCGGAACGTCAATACCCGTCCAGTCGCGCTTCAAGGGCTCACAGATCGACTTGATCGTGGCGATGGGGATCTCGGTAGCGCCGATGTGCTGCGTAACGCGACCAGCCTCCTTCGCCGCGACCGTCGTGCCCCGGATGGAATCGAGCAAGGTGGTCTTGCCGTGGTCGATATGCCCAACGACCGAGAGTATCGGCGTCCTGATAGCGCGCTTGCTGCTCATCGCACCCACCTCGCATCTTCACCGCTTATTCGCTCCTACTTCTACCTTTGGGCCACCAGGAGAAGAAGCCCTTCTGCTCCTCGCCTTCCGCGGCGGTCGCCGCACCTTTACCCGGCTCATCAGCCTGACCTGGAAACTCGTGAGCAAATTCCTGCAGCAGCTCGCGCTGCTTCCTGCTCAGCTTCGTCGGCGTCACTACCTTCACCCGCACGATCATGTTACCCCGCCCGTGGCCGTTCAAATCAGGCATCCCGCGCCCCTTCAGCCGGAAGTTCGTGCCCGTTTGCGTGCCCGCGGGCAGTTTGACGCGCGCATCCGTACCGTCAATGGTGGGCACCTCGAGCTCGTCACCCAGCGCCGCTTGCACGAAGCTGATGGGCACCTCGCAGAAGAGGTCCGTGCCTGCACGCTGGAAGAATTCATGCTCTTTCACGTGCGTGACCACGTACAAATCGCCCGGCGGGCCGCCGCGTTCACCCGCGGTACCTTCGCCGGGCACCCGCAGCCGGCTGCCCGATTCAACCCCCGGCGGTATCTTCACGGTCAGCCGTTTCGTGACGCGCACGCTCCCGCGCCCGTTGCACTGCTCGCAGGGCGTCTTGATGATCGTGCCGCGGCCACCGCAGTGGGGGCAATCGGCGATGGTAATGAACTGAGCGAAGCCCTGGCTCTGCGTTCGCCTCATCTGGCCCGAGCCCGCGCAGGTCGTGCAGGTCTGCAATCCGCCTGAGCCCGCGCCCGTGCCGCCGCAGCCCGGACAGGTCTGCTCCTTCTCCACACTAACCTCGCGCTCCAGCCCTTTCGCCGCCTCCTCGAGCTCGAGCTCGAGATCATAGCGGAGATCACTCCCCCGCCGCGGCCCGAAGCGGTCCGCCGCGGTCGACGATGCGCGGCCGAAGATCTCGTCGAAGAAGGAGCTGCCCACACCTGACCGGCCGCCGCTGCCCGGGCTTCGCGTGTAGTTGAAGTTGGTGCCGAAGAGGCTGGAGAAGAAGTCGCCGAAGATATCCTCGATATCGCCATAGCGGGTGAAATCGGACCATGAAAACCCACCAGGGCCGAACTTGACGCCCGCGTGGCCGAAGCGGTCGTAATTCGCCCGTTTCTGCGGATCGGATAAGACCTCGTAGGCCTCTGAGACCTCTTTAAACGCCTCTTCAGCCTCCTTCTGGTTCTCCTTGTTCAGATCAGGGTGATACTTCTTTGCTAATCGCCGATACGCGCGCCTGATCTCATCCTTCGCTACACCTCGATCCACCCCGAGGACAGTATAGTAATCCCGCTTCTCCGGCACGGTCAGCTCGAACCTCCGCTCGTGGTTAAAGATTTCCGGCTGGCGGTATAAAGTTTTTAGCCTCCCGCTTCGTGGAGCTGGAGGTTCATGGTTCACCGCTTCACTCCAGTGGAAATAGGGGCAACGGATCGATAGCTTTAAATACTGACCACTGCCATAGTTCATGTAGGTTCACCCATTCAGAGAAGCGGTGAAGCGGTGAAGATGGCGATCAAGGTGCGGGTGGAAGTCTGGAAGGATGACCTGGAGCTCACCTCGATGGAGAGCCGCTATGAATCCTTGAGCGAAGCGCTCAGCCCGTTCGCCAGCAAGGATATCGCCAATTTCCTGGCGAATAAACGCTCGATGTTCGCTTCAAACACGCCCTTTGACCTTGAACAGGAGAGTCTCACGATTAAAGAGCGGCTGGCTTCCTTCTTACGCTACGACGAGCGTGCGCCGAAGGGGTGGTTCACGTCTTCAGAGGCCCAGCGAATCTATGAAGCGATCTACGGGGAGCCGGTGCGACTGAGTACCATCTCCACGTATCTGGCAAGCTTGCACGTCGACGGCGTCCTGGAGCGGAAGGGGAGCAGAGCGAAGCGCGATTACCGGGTACTCACGGTCCCCACGCCTGAACCGGCACATGCGGTGAGCTATGCCGTGCCTAATCCCGCGAATAATCCCGCGACGACGTCGGTGAATAGCAGCGCGGAAAAGGTGCCAAAGTCACTCTTTGGGATCTAACAGAACAGGCCTTGTATCCGCGCCCGGAATACCGCGAACGAGCCGTCATTGCTAATCACCCGGTCAGCCATCGCCATCGCCGCTTCCAGCCCCCACTGGTTCTCACGCGCCTCACGACGTTTGAACGCCTCGATACTCAGGGCATCATCGCCTCGCCCGCGCATCTGGCTGCGTGCATACCGGAGCTCACGCGGTGCCTCAATGCGCACCAGGCTGAAGTGGGAGCCAAATGCCTGCTTGAACGCCTCCACTTCCGCTAAGCCGCGTATGCCGTCGATCACGAGCACGGGCTTCGCCGCGCCCTTCACTGCTTGCTCGACGAGTGCTCGTATACGGGGGATGCTCCGCTTCGCGATCGCGTCCATCCCCTCCTTGGCCCGCAGCTCGTTGGCCACGGCGCCGAGATGCTCATCGGTGAAGGGTAGGCCACGTCGCTGTACCTCCGCCATGGGTGACGTGGT
>JADDYB010000430.1_pt1 | contig 13322 bp, 14 predicted proteins | sample 8641941 | NCBI WGS metagenome assembly JADDYB01 (sample SAMN16275377, study PRJNA637457) | freshwater sediment metagenome | isolation source: Lake Kineret sediment | place: Israel: Lake Kineret | collected 2013
ATGACCGGATCATGATGGGACATTTTGATGCAATCTCAATGCTTCCGTCAGCACTTTTACATGTGCGTGAAGGGAGTATCATTCACCTTCACAGTATCGGCGCACTCGAAGATCCGATAAAAGAGCAGGTAGAGTGCGCAGGTTTTTCTGCATCCATTCACGTACATAAAGTCAAGAAATACCGCCCACATGCCTGGCACGTGGTGCAGGATGTGACTATTTCATGACCCTGGTCCAGACACTTACCGGAAAACAGATAGTAGTCGCCGTGACCGGAAGTATCGCTGCTGTTGAAGTGGTTAAGCTGATACATTCGCTTCGCCGGCGGGGAGCGGTGGTTCAGCCGGTGATGAGTCATGCAGCATCGTCTATCATCCAACCGGACGCATTGACGTATGCCAGTGGGAGAGAGACCATCACCCGGTTGTCCGGCCGGGTTGAGCATATAACCTACTGCGGGGAGGGGGGGAGTGCCGATCTTTTACTGATTGCTCCCTGCACCGCAAACACGCTCAGTAAAATCGCCTGTGGAATTGATGATACTCCGGTAACCACCTTTGCCACAACAGCACTTGGCAGCCAAAAGCCCGTCATCGTAGTACCAGCGATGCACCACAGTATGTATCGCCACCCGGCGGTAATCGAAAACATCGCAAAACTAAAAATATGGGGTGTGGAGATTGTTGATCCCCGTATCGAAGAAGGGAAAGCAAAGATTGCCGACTCCGAAGAGATTGTCCTCCGCTGCGAGCGTGCCGTCCTCGGAACCGCACTTTCCGGAAAAAAAGTAATTATTACCAGCGGACCATGCCGTGAACCGGTTGATGATATCCGCATACTGACAACACGGTCAAGCGGACAGATGGGAAGAGCCCTTGCGCTCCAGGCATTCCGGCTTGGTGCTGATGTTACCGTAATCCACCATGACACATTTCCCTGCGTGAACAATGTTTTTGTGGAAACCGCAGATGAAATGCGAGGTGCAGTGCACCGCTGTTTCTCAAAGAGTGGCGCGGATATCTACATCAGTGCTGCGGCAATTTCTGATTTTGCACCGAAAAGAGTGAAAGGAAAAATCCCGAGTGGCAAACCGCAAAATCTTTTACTTGAACCTCTCCCAAAAGTACTTTTGGAAGTTATTGACCAATACAATGCTCTGATCATCGCATTCAAGCTCGGCAGGACTCCGGAAAAGCTGGCAAAAAAGATGATAAACCAAGGCGTTGCGATGGTGCTGATGAACTCACCGGAAAGCATGGGAAGCGCCCGTGGTGAATATATACTCCTGACACGGAACGGGGAATTGTCGTTGAATGGCACAAAAGAAGAGATCGCCAATGCGATCTGGAATGCTGTTATTCAATGATTCAGGAAAACTCTATTCTCATGCCGATCCCGGTTTATGCATAAATAATAGCCTCTTTATCACTTCATGTTATACCTGCAGGCTTATAAAAGGGAAATTTTCAGGCTCTGGAGAAACGCATATGAATCTGTAACGTTCACACCGGAATCATAAAAATCGCCATAATACGATGGACACCCGCCTCAAGGCCTCTCCAAGGCACAATGGGGCAAGGAAGTTTTTTTTTAATTTTTTTAGTCATCAATCCGCCGCGGGGGCGTCCCTTTGGGGGGCGGCGGCATTCATCGTACTTGAATAATAAACGGTACCCTCTCCGCATCATAGCTGAATACTACGTTTTTCATAGAAAATGCTCATTTACAAATAAGCTGTCACGGGGGTTTCACCTCCGCCGCTGTGGCTCCCCAAAAATGCGATAGCCCCTGAACAGGTACTACGTCATTATCCCTAAGTGCTGGGGCAATATGGGGGTACAGGTACTGTCCCCTCCTTCATCGAACCATTACTTCATATTTCAAATCAAAACAAAAGGAATTTCCATGAAAGACCCGCGGTTATTCATCATGTTTGGTTGAGTCCATGAATCATGTGCGTTTCTCCAGAGCCAATTTTCTGGTTTGCTCCCTTACTCAATTATTCGTTGGACTGATACCAGAATCAGGACCGGGATTCTTTAAAGAGGAAAAACGCCCTATCTTCTTTATAAAATCGTGCACCAATCCATGAAGCCAGCTCACGTCGTCGCATTCTGTCCGGGTCATATTTCCGGCTATTTCAAAAGAATAGTGGGAGATACCATCGCAACCACCGGGAGTGTCGGCGCCGGGATTGTCATCAGTGAAGGAGTCACTGCAACGGTTGAACCCGCGGACAGAACATCGATCTGCATCAGACGCAGAAGTTCCACGGGAACATCATTTGAGGTTTCTTCCGGATCACCACTGCTGGAGCATGTCATGAAACATCTTAGCGTGACTGCATCGGTAATTACTGAATGCAGCCTGCCCATTGGTGCCGGCTTCGGACTCTCTGCTGCAGCACTGCTTGCCACACTCACTGCCCTTAATCATCTTTTTGATCGGGGAATGAATGCTGAGAAAATCGCACAGTGTGCCCACGCGGCAGAGGTTACCCACCATACCGGGCTTGGGGATGTTGCAGCCTGTCAGGGAGGAGGGAGAGTCATACGATCCGGCCCGGGGATCCATGGATTGATTGAACGGAGATTTGACATGCCTGAGCCATTATATGCTGTAAGTTTTGGACCAATCCACACCCCGACCGTACTTGGTTCTTCTGCACAGATGAAACGTGTATCCTCCGCTTTTCCCAAAACATCACCGGAAAATGTCGAGGATTTTTTCTTTCTCTCGCGCCATTTCGCTGAGCAGAGCGGTCTTATGACACAGGAGGTAAAAAAAGGTATCCGGTGCTGTGATGCAGCAGGAGTACCATCGGGTATGACGATGCTGGGCAATGGTGTCTTTGCTTATGGCAGGAAAGCACGGGATGTGCTTTTACCCTTTGGTCATGTATATGAATTTCATATGTCATCTACCGGTGCACATATCATGGAGGACCTGACATGATACCTGCTGATCACCCCCGCTACCGCTCGCTGGTAACCCGTGAACGCCTTGCAGAATGTGCAAAAAAGGGAATTGTTGCATGGGAAGGACTCGCTGCCCATGGACGTGGCGAAGCATTTGATTATATGATTGGAGAAAAGACGACCAGAAGTGCCCTCATTGCCGAGAGGACTGCCGCTGCAATGCTTCTGACAGCCCACCACCCAATCATTTCGGTGAACGGTAATACTGCGGCACTTGCAGCGCATGAAATTTCTGCATTACAAAAGGCATGCGGAGCCCGCGTTGAAGTGAACCTTTTCCACCGGACAACAGCACGGGTGAACATGATAGAGAATCTTCTTCGTGAAGCAGGTGTAGATGTATTCTCTGATAAAGCAGAACGTTTACTGCCTCTTTCCCATGACCGGGCCTGGTGCCGGCGCGAGGGGATGTTCTCTGCGGATGTCGTACTCGTACCTCTTGAGGATGGGGACCGATGTGAAGCTCTTGTCGACATGGGTAAGACGGTGATCACTATCGATCTCAACCCCCTCTCGCGCACCGCTCGATCAGCAACCCTTACGATCGTAGATGAACTGACCCGCGCACTTCCGCAGATAACCCATGCCTGTCGGGAGATTTCTGAGCCTGAAAAAAAGAGTCTCATCAGTTCGGTTGACAATCATTATCTTTTGTCAGAAGCAATACGTGAGATGACTGATAGGTTATCCCATGCTCTGGATTGAGAAATACCACCCGGAAAAACTTACCGACATCCTCGGGCAGGATCCGGTAATCCAGCACCTCTCCTCCTTTGCTGCATCCAAAAGCGTCCCCCACCTGATTCTTACCGGACCGCATGGAACCGGGAAAAGTGCGGCGATTGAATGCTTCGCAAAGATGCTGTACCAGGAAAACTGGGAGTTGAATACCTCGGTTTTCCAGACAGCTGACCTCTTTTTACAGGGAAAAACGTACCTTGAACAGGATGATCGATATGCCCATCTCTACCAGAAAAACCAGTCCCTGATTACCAATTTTAAATATATCATAAAGTGGTACGCTTCACTCCGTCCACTTGATGCGGAATTCAAACTGATGGTTTTTGAAGATTCCCATGCACTTACAAAGGACGCCCAGCAGGCGCTGCGAAGGATTATGGAGCGTGCAAGTACTACCTGCCGGTTTATCTTTTCAACAACGAACCAGAGTGCACTCATCCCTCCTGTCACATCCCGCTGCCTGCCACTCTTCTTTTCACCCGTCAACCAGAATGTCATGCTCCGCCATCTTCGTACTATCAGAGAAAGGGAATATTCTGGGATTCACCCCTGTTCTGATGATGATCTTGATCTTATCGCACAGGTGGCACAGGGTGACATGCGCCGGGCAATCCTGCTCCTCCAGGTTGCGCTTGAAGCGGGACGATGCAAGGATCTCTTTGCGATTGCCCAGTCGGAAACAGCAAACGTAACTGCTTCTGCCATTGATGCTCTCAAAAAAGGAGATGTGCGTAATGCGATCCGCCGTCTTGAGTCCCTGATGATTGACTACGGGCTGTCCGGCAGTGAAGTGTTCTCTGAAATTCGGACCATTACGCAGCGGGAGTATAATGATCCCTCTCTTGCTATAGCACTTGCCGATGCTGAGTTCCGTATACACCATGGAAATAACGAATTTGTCCAGATTGGAGCATTTGTCTCCGGAATCCGTGAGGTCTTCCCATGAGTGCTTCCCGGCAAAAGAAAATCCAGGAGCATTACGATACCGTTGCCGATACATATGATCACCATTATGACAAGCCACGGGGACGATGCTATCATACCCATATAAGCACCTCTATCATGAGTGCGCTCCCAAAAGGCGGAAAACTCCTTGATATCGGGTGCGGGACCGGCCTCTTTGTTGAGAGATATATTGATTCCGGCGGTAGAGCCATAGGACTCGATATCAGCAGCAAAATGATCGAAAAGGCACGTCGCCGGTGCATAGCATGCGATTATGCCATCGGGACCGGCGAGAAAATCCCTTTTTGTGATAATTCATTTGATGCGGTCTCCAGTCTGCTTGTGTTCAGTTATATCAAAGATCCCGAAACGATGCTGAACGAAGCATACCGGGTTTTGAAGCCCGGCGGTAAAATCGCAATCTGTACGCTGGGAAAGAAACTCCTCACCCGGGGAATCCCGGCCATTTATCTGATCAGCGAAAAGATGAAGGTAAACCATGTTGTTATGAAGGACTTCGGGGAGCACTATTATGACCGGGAGGAAATGGATGATCTCTTTACCCAAGCAGGATTTTCAGATATTTCGGTTACATGGTGTTCCTTTGCCCATATTGACATGATCGATCCACTCTTCCTTCTTGCCCAGAAGATTGAACCATTTGTTGAGAAGCGCGTTCCCCAGCTTGCCTATAACATCTGTGTAAGCGGGAAAAAACCTCGAATTTAAAAAAAGTTTATGGGGATTTTTTCTTCTCCACCAGTTTCTTCAAAACGCGCTGTTTTTTCTGTATCGCAGCTTCCGAGGCACGCAAAACTCCCTTTTTCATCTCCTCGAAATCGCGCATATCAGTATCAACAACCTTTTTTACGGGGGTGTATGCGGATTCCCGGAACCGGGGTGAGAAATCGCATTCCTTCCCTTCAACCATAAGAACCGATTCAGGCTTACCCTTTTCAACGTACCCGATTTCATGCATCGTCACTCCCGCGGATTTCACTACCCGGCAGATCTCTGCTGATACTTCAGGAGGTGCAACAATAAGGAGGGCATCAAGGGATACCCCCAGATAGTCGATCTGTAATGCTTCGAGCATAGCCCGTACATGGGGTTCCACTAAACTCCCTATCACCTGTTCATCAATAATGATACGGCATCCGGCAGTCTCTGCCATTTCAAACGCATCGCCCCTCAAACCGCCATTCGTTACATCAGTCATCGCGTGAATTCGCAGGAAGACATCACTCTTCATGAGCGTTTCACAGGCAACAAGGAAATTGAGATTAATGGTCTGCTCCACAACTTCTGGAAATCCTGAATAGATTGCCGCAGTCGCAATAGTCCCTCCGCCAGCCCCCTCAGTCATCAGCAGGACGTCACCGGGCTGCGATGCTTTCCGGGCAGTGAGGTGTTCAGCGACACCCACTGCTCCCACGCATCCGGTCAGCCGGCTCCCAAGTACCATGTCGCCACCGATACGGAGGGTGGAACCGGTGACAAGTGGCACATCCATCGCTTCTCCAACAGTCGTGATACCGGCAGTGTAGTCAAAAATCTTTGCTACATCGCCATCATCAGCAACATGAATATCTGAAAAGAGCATAATCGGTTTTGCCCCCATTACATAGACATCGCGGAGTGTCGCACGTGTTACATGGAATCCTGCAAGGAACGGATAATCGGAAAGGCGGGAATGCATGCCGTCAACTGTACATATGATATAGTTTCCACCGGCACATACAGCACCGGCATCATCCATTTCATCTACACCGACCGAGGCTGAGGTTTTGCCGATAATACGGGCGATCTGGCGATGGGCAAAAAAATCCCCCTTTCCCCGGGATCCAACGCCGAACTCTCCCATATGCACACCAGCGGGTACAAGTTCAAAAAAATCACCTGTCAGACCCCGGGTGTTCTTCACTTCATCAATCACCGCACGGGCAAAAGCGGATGCATAGGAAGGCTGTACATTTTTTATTTCGATGATATGATCAGCCAGGCTTTTCTGTAAGGCATCTTCATCTGTTCCGTCCACAAGTCTTCTGCGAACATACTCCTCGACATCCATAGGTTTCTGTACGTGCGAGAGGCATAAAAAAGCGGGGGATAAGCTGGCAAAATCCAAAAAAATTATCTCATTACTATCTTAAAAGAATACCCATAACATGAGAGAAACTTCTCAGAGCATCATCAAACTTCCCGATCTTTAAAAGAGTGAGCCCCTTTACCATACCTGCGCGTGCATCCTTCACATCTATGTAATAAGCCTGATCAAAAGCCCGTGCAGATTCTTCAAGTCTGCCGAGCATAAAGCATGAATTGCTCATCACGACCCATGCATCAGCTATCGTGGGATTAATTTCGAGAGCGCTCTCAAGACAACGGATCGCCTCTTCATGGTTCCCGAGCAGTCCGAGTGAGAGACCTTTGCGGTAGAGAGCGATTGCGTTCCCGGGTTCGAGGGAAAGGGCACGATCGAGAACATCGATCGCTTCCTGATACCTTTTTAAATTGATCAGGGCTATCCCTTTATTGATCAGCGCTGAAAGATAAAAAGGATAAATTTTAAGGGCCCGATCGTAGCAGATGATCTCTTCCTCATACCATTTCAGCTTGCCAAAGGCATACCCCCTGTTAACCCACGCTGAGAGATAACGTGGCCTGAGTTCCAGTGCCCGGTCACAACATCGGATCTCCGCCTCGAACCTTCCCAGCATCCCCAAAGCAACGCCCTTATTATTCCATGCTGCTGCATTCTCTGGGTCGATCTGCAATGCCCGCTCGCAACATTCCACTTTATCCTCAAACCTTTCGAGCATCCCGAAAGCAAATCCCTTAAAATTCCATGCATCAACACAATTTGGATCAAGTGAGATTGCTTTCTCGCAACACTCGATCTCTTCCTCATACCGGCCCAGTTTCCCGAGGGTAAAACCCTTGCCGACCCAGGCGAGTACACGATTAGGATCAAGGGAAAGTGCTTCAGAAAATGCCAAAAGCGCTTCCTCGTGCCTTCCCTCCCGGCCAAGAGCGAGACCCTCAAGATAATAATCCCCGCCTTTCTCGTGGGACTGCTTATTTTCTGAAATTTCAGGTGATTCACTCATGTACAGGAAATCCATGGAATGAGACGGGGTTATTCAACAAATGCTTAGTGCAGGTGATATTTATGTTAACGGATTAAAAAAATATACGTTAGAGACATTCCCCATTGAACGGGTCCCAGAACAAATCGGGTTTCGGCTCGGTAGAATTCCTTTTGCCATACTATGAAATATAAAGCACTGGTAAGATGACGGAGTGGACAGTGCCAGTCCCTTAGGACTGCCCCTGCGCTTATGGGATAGTGATGTATTACCTGTTCAGGTGTTATCGCATTTTGTGGGGAGCTGAAGCGGTGAGGTTGAAACCCTCGTGAGTATTCATGGCCGTCAAGCCACAGGTACCCATGGATAAGGCAGAGGCTTCAGCACCATGATTATTTTCTTTCGGCTCGTGGATATGCAAGAATGGCAGAGTGGGGAAGACCATCAAACACCGGGTCGGAGAATCCGTCCGTGAGTCTGGTCAAATGGTTAATGCTCTGGCTTCCTGAGGCTCTTCAGCAGCTAACTGCATTCTCGGAATTTTGAACTGAAGCACAGATATGATGGTACTTATCCATAGCAGCGTTTAGCTTGTTATTGAGCATTTCTTTTGAAAATCTCACTATTTTACGAGGGTCTCCCACGTCAATGCCTCTCCGAGGCACGGCGGGGCAATGAGTTATTTTGTATTTTTATCACCAATCCGCCGCGGGGGCGTCCCGTCGGGGGCGGCGGCGTTCATCGTAACGGGGAGTATAGAGGTTCAGACCCTCATATCTTATCTGGATTATCCGATTTTCATGGTTCCGGTGTGAACCCGATGGGTTCATGCCCGTTTGTAAAGAGCCCGAGTTTCCTCTTTTTTTAAAAAACAGGGAGAGGTTTTTTGTTTAAACAAGGCAATTTCGACAGGGTTATATTCCTTATCAATTTATATAGCTCATTGTACTCCCAACGCACACATGATGATGCGTCATCATATCAAATCGGCGTTATCCTGTTAGTAGCGATCACATTCATTCTCGCTCTCCTCGTTCTTCTTATGATCCAGATTCAGCCATTGGCATGGAATATGGAAAAGGAGATCCCGGTAATTTTCACGATTACTTCAATTAAGAGTGTTGACGAACTAACAGGACATCTGAATTACGATAGCCGTGTGCTTCTTCTTCATACCGGTAAAGCAGACGTTCAGAACAAAAATCTTAAGGCACGATTCCTAAAAAACGGACAACCGGTATCCTGCACTATCGCAACCATGAATGGGCATGATTTCATCAGCACATCTCATACCGGTGTCCAGTGGATGGGAGGTTCCGGGTGCTCCGGGGCAACATGGAGCCCCGGGGAGCAAATCTGTATTGATTTCTCTGATGGGACATTTCGTCCGGGTGACAGAGTTCAAATGGATATTATCGACAAAGGTACAAATGTTACCATCTCGCGGCATGTATACATGTATAAATGAAAAACCGGTATAAATGAAAAACCGGTATAAATGAAAAACCGGAAGGATTTTTTATAAAAAATTGGGCTCTGTAGAGTTCCTTTTCCTATGATATGAAAAATAAAGTGCTGGTACGATGAAGGATGGATAGTACCTGTCCCCCCATCCCGCTCCTGTGCTTAGAGGGATGATGACGTAGTACCTGTTCGGGAGTTATCGCATTGGGGAGCCACAGCTGCGGGGGTGAAACTCTCTTGAGCGTTTAGCTTGTAATTGAGCATTTCCCATGAAAATCATAGTATTCAGTTTTCATGCAGGAATTGTTTGCACTCTCTTCCTCTGGTACGATAATTGCCGCCACACCCTACGGGGTGCCCCGTGGCGGATCCGTGAATAAAAAAATAAAAAAACTCCCTGCCCGCCGTGCCTCGGAGAGGCCCTGAAACGGGAGTCCTTCGTATAATGCAAGATTTTCATGGATGGGGTGTGAACCGAATCGATTCATGCCCGTTTCTACAGAGCAAAAAATTGTGCTATTCATCAAGCGGCTTGAACACACCTTTTTTTGCTTTCAGGATTTTACATTCCGGGCAATGCCATGTGTCAGGGACATCCTGCCACGCTGTTCCAGGAGGTATACCTTTCTTGGGATCTCCTTTGAGGGGATCGTAGATGTAGTGACATTCGAGACATACGCATCTGATATTTTTTTCTGTTTGTGTCACGATTAATTCATCTCCAAAGATAGTGTCTTCTCTTATTTTTCCCTGTATTCTCATGAATACTTCCTAAAAGGCAAATGCAAACCCGGATAGATTTATCTGCCCGTCAGGTTGCGGAAGAAGGGACATGACGGGCGCAAAGCCGCGCCACGCGCAGGGGTTCGGGAATTTTCCCTTCAAGGGTAAAATCATTGCACAGCCGTGCTGCATCCCGCTGATCCATACCCCATACCCGAATGAACAGGGTCTGATGCGTGTGAAGCTCGACCGGTATGCGTTCTCCAAGATTCTCATATGCTGAAATTCGTGCGGTATTCTCAGGAAAATGGTGCCGGATGTCCGCAATAATCCCCTCGGAATCCTCATATGTAACGCAGATTACCGGGATTCCGGTCTCTTGTGCAATCAGAGCTGGATTCATGATATTGAACCATGCAATAACGCAACCCGACAGCATAATCACATTAATATCGCTGCGGTCAAGTTCCTGCACCATATGAAGAACAGAAGCGGTGGCATCCATACCGCCAACAGTTACCGATGAAAAAACAAAACCATCTATGCGAAGGTCTTTTCGCATCACCACACCTGCGAGTCTCGAAACTGATCTTCCGGAATAGCTTTCTGCAATGCCGAGCGCACGAAGCCCTTTTTTCGGGATGTGCATAGAAGCACTTATGTCACCCGATTAAAAATACTATATCAATGATTTTTAACAAAGATGAGGTTTGTATTTTAATCCCCACATTAAATGAAGACCTGACCATCGGAGAGATTATCCGTGAGTTCAGGGAATTGGGATATAACCACATTTTTGTTATTGATGGAAATAGTACTGACAATACGGTGAAAATCTCCCATGAAAGCGGTGCCAGCGTCCATATGCAGTCTGGTAAGGGGAAAGGTAACGCTATAATCGAGGCATTTGAAATCATAGAGCAGCCGTATATTCTCATGCTTGACGGGGATGGCACGTATAGTCCAGAAGAGGCAGAAAAAATGCTGACTCCCCTGTTTTCAGGGTTCGATCAGGTGATCGGCGACCGCCTCATCAATGCAGAGAAGGGCTCATTCTCGCGCCTCAACCTTTTCGGAAACCATATGGTAAACTATCTTTTCAAGGTCGCCCACAGCCGTGATCTTCACGATATTCTCTCCGGGTACCGGGCATTTACCCGATCTGCTGTTCACCAGATGAACTTAAAACAGAAAGGCTTCGAAATTGAGACTGAGATCTCAGTTGAATCAGTCCGCAGCGGTCAACGCGTTATGGTTGTGCCAGTCAGGTATTCCCGCCGCTCCGGGACTGTTACAAAACTTTCACCATTTCATGATGGTATCAAGATTGTAAGTACCATCTATCGGCTGGCACGGATGAACAATCCTCTGTTCTACTTTGGCATGATAGGGATCTTTACATCAGTTCTTGGTATTCTCACAGGAATTTATGTTTTGCACGAATGGCTGCAGGGAATTGATCACATTCCCCTCACCATTCTTACCGTGCTTCTTATTGTCGTGGGAATTGAAATTTTCATGTTCGGAATGATCAGTGATATGCTATTAATCTTCCATCGGGAAACCATACGGGAAATCCAGATTCTTCAGGCCCAGAAACCACCCAAATAGCATTCTAGTCCAGTTTTTTATATAAAAAAAGGATGTTTGGGAACCAATTATTTTAGGGTTTGTTGGAATAAACTCCGTTTAAGGATAAGTACCCGGCAGGAGTGTTCAGCCAGCGAGGTGTAAACATATGCTTCATCGAGAGTTTTTCCCGCGGCAAAGGTACCATGTCCCCGCGCAATCACCAGTTTTGAAGACGAAAGCGCGCGGGTAACAGTATCTGCAATCTCCTGCGAACCGGGGGCACCCTGAACAACCGGAATGTTAGGGCAGAGCATCTCCCCTTCACTGTCTTCAGGAACCACCTCATCCATAACGAGTGATGCGGCTACCGCACACGGGGGATGGGCATGTATAAGCGCTTCATGCTTTGTCTTCCGGTATACCTCACGGTGCACACGATATTCACTTGAGGCATCATTTGGTGCATCTCCCTGGAGAGGAACGAACACCAGCTCTCCGGCAACATCCAGATATGCACCAGTTCGTTTGATGTAAAAACCTTCATCACCTTTTCTGGCACTGATATTCCCAAAATTTCCCCCTACCAGGTGCTCGGCAAAAAGCCTTTTTCCTATCCGCTCGAACTCACCAGAATACATTCAGAACACCTCTTCTTCCCACAGAATTCTTTTGCATATTCCACGATATGTGCATGCGTCTGTCGGTAAATGTAATTATCTTTTGGAAGACATTTTTCAAAAAGACGTTTTAAATCCTGCCGTTTTTCTTTAACGCCAATACACCGCGTCATACGCTCAGTATACGCATCAATCACAAAACTTGTCCGAAACAGGCCGTAACAGAGAATACTATCAGCAGTTTCTTCACCGATCCCTGATACATTCAACAGCCCTGTCCTGAGGCGCGGGGTTGATACGTCATCCATTCCATCAACGCCACCATACGATTCCATGACATGCGAGGCAAGCAATTTGAGACGCTTTGCCTTAACCCGGTAGAATCCTGTACACCGAATCGCATCTTCGATGTCCTGGACATCTGCTGTAACGATTGTGTCAAGAGAACTAATTCCTCTCTTTTTAAGGTCAGAAAGTGCCCTCTCGACATTCTCCCAACGCGTCTGCTGGGTGAGAATTGCTCCAATCATTACTTCATCAGTATCTCCCGGCCACCACGCGATCTCTCCAAAGCAGCCGACAAGCGAACTGATGAGATGTTTGATTTTAATGGAACTGGATCCCGACATCCTTCATCTTGTTGTACCGCGCAATATTGAGGAGGAGAGGCGTTAAACACTCGACCAGATGAGAAGCCGCAAGAGGGCCTGCATCAAATGCGTGGAGTTTTGAAATGCGGTTTACTATTCCCATAACCTGCTGTTTTGCAACATCATCATCCCCACAGACTGGCACAGAGTAGCTAAGTTCTTCATCGAGCAATTTCCAGCGGTTTGCCGCAATGGTATTGATGCTGTACAGATCCTGGCAGTTGGGGGAAGAAGCCTTTTTATCAGGAGGGCAGCAGAACCTTCCGGAGGAGGAACACAGGTGAAGAAATCCCGTTTTTCCATCGGGTTCACCGGGCTGATTACAATCTTTCCTTCAAACCCACCGAGAGTCTCTATTGTCCCGATGAGGTGCCTGTAAGGAATAGCAAGGATAATGATATCTGCTTCATCCACTGCGTTTTGGTTGGAAACACCGGTGAGCGAACACTTTTGACCTCGTTTTCTTAAGGTCTCAATCCCAAATTCGCAGGTTGCTTCAGCCTTATCTTTCTCCCGCGAACCAACAATTACATCAAACAGGGG
>JADDYB010000431.1_pt1 | contig 13322 bp, 13 predicted proteins | sample 8641941 | NCBI WGS metagenome assembly JADDYB01 (sample SAMN16275377, study PRJNA637457) | freshwater sediment metagenome | isolation source: Lake Kineret sediment | place: Israel: Lake Kineret | collected 2013
GCCCGATACTCTCCCTTCCGTCCCATCCTTCTTCAATCTGTATTTTGTGAAAGGGCAGCAGACGTGATGACATTCCTTGGTGCCGATTCACCGACCGATGGGATTCGTGTCGAGGAGGAAGGGGGCTGGTACCTCATCAGGGCTTCAGGGACAGAACCAAAGATACGACTCACTGCAGAAGGACCAAAAAAAGCAGAAGGTAAAAGAGATACTTTCAAAGGGTCGGACACTTCTCAAGACGTGGAAAAATGCTTAAAGCCGGAACGCAACGTTATCTTCATGGAGTGCGTCATCCTGGCGGCTGGGGAAGGAAAGAGGATGCGTCCCCTTACTGCAACCCGTCCCAAAGTAATGATCCCCTTGGCCAATCGCCCCATGACCTATCACCTCGTAGATGCCGTCCGGGCTGCCGGAATTTCGGATTTTGTATTTGTCGTCGGGTACAGGGAGCAGGAGGTCCGTGATTATTTTGGAGACGGCTCATGTCTGGGAGTATCAATCCGTTATGTAACCCAACGCCACCAGAAGGGTACGGCTGATGCGTTACGCGCAGCCGAGGATCTGGTAAGCGACTGGTTTCTCCTCCTGAATGGGGATATGGTCGTTCAGAGCCGGGATATCTCAGGGATTGTAGGGAAAAAAGTTCCCTGTATCGGGACGTTCCCGTCAAATCATCCTGAAGATTTCGGGGTGGTGATAATGGATGGCGATAAGGTGATCGGGCTTCAGGAGAAATCGACTACGCCCCGTAGTAATATCATCAATGCTGGAGTGTATGTTCTTCCCGATGAGATATTTTATGCTCTCAGATCAGTTGAGTCCTCTTCACGGGGGGAATATGAACTGACTGATGCACTTATAGATCTCATAATGGAGGACAGGCTGACCGGTTACCCCCTTTCATCCTGGCTGGATATCGGGTATCCTTGGGATCTTCTTAATGCAAATGAAGTATTACTTAAGGATTTAATCCCGGTATCTGATGGAATCGTTGAAGAAGACGTCCATCTCTCCGGGATGGTTTCCTTGGGGAAGGGGACCGTGATAAAGTCAGGGAGCTACATTGAGGGCCCCTGTATCATCGGGAATGATTGTAGGATTGGACCCCATGCATACATCCGGGGCGCAACGGCAATCGGTGACCGGTGTCACATCGGGCACAGCACGGAAATCAAGAACTCTGTCATAATGGAAGATACGAAAATCCCCCATTTCAATTATATCGGGGACAGTATTGTGGGCAGGGATTGTAATTTCGGGGCAGGAACCAAAGTGGCCAACCTCCGACATGACCATCGGTCAGTACGGATTTGTGGGATTGATACCCGTCGGGAAAAAATGGGGGCAATCATCGGAGATGGCGTCCGCTTTGGTATAAACTGTTCAGTCAATGTCGGGAGCGTCATCGGAAGCGGAGCAATAATTGCTCCCCATTCACTGGTAGAGGGATGTATCAATGAGAAAACATTGTTGCGGTAGGTGAAGGATGCAGGCAGTAATTCTGGCAGCAGGAGAAGGAAAACGACTGAGACCACTCACAAAGAACCGGCCAAAGGTACTAATCCCGGTCGCAAACCGTCCTATCATTAATTATCCAATTCAGGCGCTTGTCGCAAACGGGATCCGTGATATCATCGTGGTTGTGGGGTACCGGAAAGAGCATGTCATCCGTCACCTCAACCGCTGTGATATTCCTCTAGAGGTCGTTGAGCAGAAAAAACAGTTAGGCACCGGAGATGCGCTGAAATGCGCCGAGCCACTGGTCACGGGAGATTTTCTCGTGATACCGGGAGATAACTACATCGATGCAGCATCCCTTGCGAAAATAAAAGATGAAAGGAACGCGGTTCTTGTCCAGAATCACCCCTACCCTTCCAACTTCGGCGTGGTCACGATGAAGCATGGGGAGGTCACAGGAATCATCGAAAAACCGGAACATGCCCCTTCCTTTATTGTTTCGACTGGAATATTCTCGCTGACAAAGGATTTTTTTCCGACCCTCATGGTTCCGAACCTTACCGATGCGATCAATGAAATGATCGCCGGGGGTGGACATCTGAAGGCAGTATCGATTGGGGGATGGCAGGATGCTATATATCCCTGGGACTTGCTGGAGCTTAACAGAAAGATGGTGGCCGGTAGATCTCCGGTTAAATCGGGGACAATCGATAAGACTGCAATTATCAGGGAAACCGTCAGTATCGGGAGAGGAGCACATATCGGTCCGTTCACAGTCATCAAAGGGCCGGTGATAATCGGCGAAGATGCGGTAATTGGCTCTCACTGCACAATTGGCCCTTCGGTGAGTATCGGGGAGCGGGTAAAAATTGATCCATTCACCCTCATTAGAGATTCTCTCCTCATGGCCGACTCTTCCATTGGTTCCCATTCACGGGTGGTTGAAGCGGTCATTGGTGAAGGATCGGCATTGTTGGATCACACCACGGTTGTTCCCGGCAGTCCATTCATGGAGATCGAAGGAACGGCTATCAGGGGTAGGTTCGGATGTATCATCGGTGATCAGGTACGGTCTGAACCACTCTGTATATTCAAGGGAGCAATTGTCGGTAATGATGCGCGGATCAGGGGCGGGAAGATGATATGCGGTCTTGATGCTGCTTCGGATGGGGTTGTGGTGGTCTAGGTGTGTGGGATCTTCGGCTATAGCGGAGGGCCAAGAGCACCGGAGATCGTTTTGGAGGGACTTAAACATCTTGAATACCGCGGTTACGATTCTTTCGGGATCGCAACCCTCGGTAGTATTATCAGCGTCAGAAAACAGCAGGGCAGGATCCCGGAAAAAGGGTACGATATCGGAAAGCTCTCAGGCTCTGTTGCTATCGGCCACACCCGGTGGGCCACCCACGGGGTTCCAGATGATCAGAATGCTCATCCTCATCTTGACTGCCGGGAAAAAATTGCCGTTGTCCACAACGGAATTATTGAGAATTACCTTGCTCTCAAGCGGGATCTTTTGGCTAGGGGACACCGGTTCAATTCCGAAACGGATACGGAAGTTATCGCCCACCTCCTGGAAGAGGTTTATGATGGTGATCTTCTCACGTCAGTCTTCGCAGTGCTTCCCCGGCTTGAAGGCTCGTATGCCATTCTTGTTATTGCGGAAGGTGATCCACGGATCGTCGCTGCGCGGAACCGGAGCCCGCTGGTCCTTGGTATCGGGGACCAGGCCATGTTTGCTGCTTCGGATGTGGCTCCCCTCCTCGAGCATACCCGGCGGATGATCATCCTTGACGATGGAGATGTTGCCTCTTTTACTCCCAATACCCTTGAGATATTCCATGATGGGAGGGAGGTCAGGAGACCTGAAAAGGTCATTGAATGGTCGGTCGAGGATGTCCGGAAAGGCGGTTTCAGACATTACATGCTCAAGGAAATTTACGACCAGACAGCCATTTTTTCTGATGCAATCCGAGCGCTCCGGAAGGAGGAGTTATCCCCGCGGTTCAAGGAAATGGGAGAGGTAATGATCATAGCCTGCGGGACCTCGTACCATGCAGCGATGGTCTTCCGTTACCTCCTTGAAGAACACTGCCATATCCCGGCCCGCGTCGAGTTTGCATCCGAATACCGGTACTATCCACCACCGCTGGGCGGGCTGGTTATCGGCATCTCCCAGTCCGGCGAAACGGCCGATACCATCGTTGCTCTCCAGAAGGCTGCCCTTCATGGCTCTCCGACCCTCGCCATCGTGAATGTTGTGGGGAGCTCCCTCTCGCGCATCGCCGATGCTACCCTTCTCATGCATGCCGGACCTGAGATTAGTGTTGCAGCAACCAAATCCTTCATCGCTGAACTTGCAGTTTTTTTCCATATCATTGATGTTTTAAAAGAAGGTGTGCTGACACCGCGGCTCAACGAAGCGCATCGGGCGATCGAAGCTGCCCTCCTCCTTGATCTTGGAGAAGCCGTTCAATATTGCAGAACGGCAAAGGACATTTTTTATGTCGGGCGGGGGCCCTATTATCCACTCGCGCTCGAAGGAGCACTGAAAATGAAGGAGATCTCATATATTCATGCCGAAGGTTATGCTGCAGGAGAGATCAAGCATGGCCCCTTTGCACTCTTGTCCCACGAGACCCCCGTTATTGCAATCTGTCCTCCCGGTGAGACATACGCAGTTATGACATCGAATATCCGTGAGATGAAGGCACGGGATACCCCCCTCATCATCCTCGGCGAACAGGGAGATCGGGATCTTGAAGAAATTGCGGATGTCTTTATCCAACTGCCGGAAGCTGATTCAATTGCCGGTCTCCTCTCGGCCACCGTCATTCTCCAGCTCCTCGCGTATTATACTGCCGATTCTCTGGGGCGGGATATCGATCGTCCCCGGAACCTTGCAAAAAGTGTAACCGTCGAATAGCTCCCTGGTGATCGGGAAAATTTTCCCGTACCGGTTTGCTGCTTCAGAAACTCTGCAACCTAAAAAAATTCTGGGCCAGGAATATGAAAAAATCGTAGATCCGATGAACATGCGGGGATATGCATGACTTGGTGAGACAAACAAGATGAACCAGGATTTTCCTGGGGAATATTCCGGTCAGGGACGAATCCCGAATGAAAAATGCCGGATCCGGAAGCCCATTAAGGGACAAAGGACCACAATCTGAAGGACACTGGTTCCTTTCTTCCGACTGAAATGCCCCTCCTGACCGGCATCCAGAAATACTCTCTTGTCGTGCTTACCTTGTTCATGGTGACTGATCTGGTTATCTCATCCTGGGGGGTGCTCTATGCACCCGGGTTTACCGAAGCAAATGCCATCTTTGCTAGGCCCGTTCACCGTCCGTTCGAATTCATCGCTGCCATCGGTGCAGCGAAGCTGGCAGTGGTGACAGGCATTCTTGCAGCAACGGTAGGGTTCAACCGTCGGGAACGTCCTAATGACGACTGGCATGGCGGGGACATCATCTGCTCCACGGCAGCACTCGGGATGGGGGCAATGCTGCTGGTCCTGGTTGCAGGCAATCTTCTGCTTCTATCCTGAAACGGGGAATGGGGTTCTGATTTCATATCCGGGTGGCCGGGTAAGGGAGGCACACTCTTTGGGGAAAAAAAGATCGGAACGAAATTGAGCAGGACCATCCTTTTTTATGGAAATTCCCGTTCGAAAAATGCTCCATCCCCCTCGTTTTTAACAACGGATATAAATCAGAAGAATCCATGATCGTAATCAGAAACGGGAAAAATGAGCATGAAAACCCTGATCCTGGCCGGTGGAAGCGGAACGCGGCTCTTTCCGCTCAGCAGGGGGCTTTACCCCAAGCAGTTCCTGAAAATATTTGATGACCATTCACTCTTCCAGAAGACACTTCGAAGAGCCCTGATCTTTTCATCACCCGGTGAAATTTTTGTTGTTACCAGCAGTGAACAGGAGTTCATTGTCCGGGACCAGGCAGAGGAGATCAGGTGTCCCTGCCGGATTCTTTCCGAGCCGTCCGGGAAAAATACCCTTCCGGCCGTCTATTACGGGATGAAGGAGGTCGAGCGTGAGTTTGGTCCCTCCACGGTAGCGGTTCTCCCCTCGGATCACCTGGTCCATAGCGGACCGGCCTATGTGGAAGCCTTCCAGAAGGCAGAGAGTTTTGCGGGTGAATGGCTGGTGCTGTTAGGGGTTACGGGGACAACTCCGCACACCGGCTTTGGCTACATCAGGCCAGGCAGGGATCTCCAGGGTGCATTTACTGTTGCGGCATTTACCGAAAAGCCTGACAGGGAGACAGCCTCCCGCTACCTGGAAGAAGGGTATCTCTGGAACAGCGGGATGTTTTTCTTTACAACAGGCCTCTTCTTTGCCGAGTGCCGGGAGCATGCGGGGGAAGTGTCAGATGCATTCCGGCTTCCCCTGGAAAAGGCTTACCAGAAAACACCGGACATCTCCATCGATTACGGCCTCATGGAACGGACGTCGAAGGCCGCGGTGGTGCCGCTCCAAACGGCATGGAACGACCTCGGGTCCTTTGACTCCTTTTACGCGGTCTTTGAAAAGAACGGGGACGGGAACGCCGTGAAAGGGGAGTACCTGGGCATCGATTCGACCCGGAACCTGGTCATCGGCGACCGGATGATGATTTCCATCGGTGTGCATGATACAGCTGTCATAGCAACTCCCGATATAACCTTCATCGCACCACTGGAACGGACCAGCGAGGCCAAAAAGGCAGTCGAGATCCTGAAACAGAGGAACGATCCCCGTGCCGACAGCCACACCACGGAGCACCGCCCGTGGGGGTCATTCACCCGGCTCGAAGACGGCCCCTCCTACCGGATCAAGAGGATCACGGTCCCCCCGGGGCGGCGGCTTTCGCTCCAGATGCACCATCACCGGAGCGAGCACTGGGTGGTGGTCCAGGGAACTGCGAAAGTGACCATCGATGAAGAGGTGCAGCTGCTCCGGAAAGGTGAGAGCACCTTTGTTCCCATCGGGGCTGTCCACCGGCTGGAGAACCCGGGGCTGGTCCCGCTCGACATCATTGAAGTGCAGATAGGGGAATATATCGGTGAGGATGACATCGTCCGGTTCAAGGATGATTATCACCGTATCAAGGATGAAGAAGACTCGGGTAAACCCTGATGCATTTCAGAAATCTGGGGGAGCTTCTTTTTTTGGTGACAGGGGCTGCCCTTCTTACTGCAGACCGTATGATGCGGGTCATCATCCCTGCAACACCAATCCGAAGTTCCGAAGTTATATTATCCCTCGTACACATGCTTAAGTTGCGATAGGTATGTGGCAGACAGAAAGAAGGGGGGGACTCCTCCTCACCGTAATGGTATTGCTTGCCCTCGGATTTCCTGTAGTTCCCGCAGGTGCAGCACCGCTCACGGCCGGGGACTGGTATCAAGAAGGTGTTAACTATACCAACCAGGGGAGGTATGACGGAGCATTAAATGCTTTTAACCAGGCAATCGCCCTCAACCAGGACTATGCAAAGGCATACTTTGCAAAGGGGCAGGTGCTTGCTACCATCGGGAAGCATGCCGAGGCAATCGTGTCATATGAAATGGCAATCGCACATGATCCCGGCCTCTCCGCAGTAGTAGAGAATTACCTCGTCACTTCGGAAAAAGTGGTATATCCCGATGTCCCAAGCGGATCCCTCATCACCGGCTACTGGGTATCGGGCTGGAACTACCTGGAAATCAACAACCAGCAGGGGACATCCGATCTGGTGGTGGCATTTGTCCCAGTGGGAACGGATGCGGCCACCACCGCAGTCTATGTCAAAAAAGGATACTTCTATACGTTTGAAGGCGTTGTCCCGCCCGGGAGTTATGCGGTCTACATCACCTACGGTGAACGCTGGAACGGAAAGGAGAAACGGTTCGACAAGAATGCGCGGTATCTCCAATGGGGATACCCCCAGTATACCTTCGGTGCCCTGGGGTATGGGTATTCAATGATCTTCATACCTCAGCAATACTACCCGAACTGGTTCATCTACAACCTGGATCCGATCCCCGAGACCGAATTTCCAAATCTTTTGTGAACCATGGACAAGGACGACATCAAGCAGATTGAAGACAAACTGGCCCTGATCGAGTCGAACCTCCGGGCAATTCGTGAGTATCTCGATGAGCGGATTGAGGAAGTTGAGGAGCTCGAGGACGAGATCATGGCCATTGTCAGGAAGGGGTAAAATCCCGACAAGACCTTCCTTTTTTTGTCCATAAGATGATCGTTATAAGCAGATGGAAGTGTCCGGTAAGTTTAAGAATTATCATATGAATGATAGGTTCATATGAAAATTTCACTAAATTTAAAAATAATAGCAATTTTATTGGTTATAATCTTTATAATCGGATCAACAATAGCATCCATAGGGGAATTTGAAAAAGGAAAAACCGCGATCATTTCCAGCTATAAATGTGATTCTGGATATTCTCAATTAAAATCAAGTTACTGTGCGAGTATTTCAAAACCTAACTTTAATGAAAAACTTGATACAAATATCATAAAACCTGAACTAATTGATAAACCTGGCATAAATATATTAAAACCTGATCTTCGTGCAATCTCTTATCTTATTACGAAATCAGATCTAAAAAATATCATATCCAGGAATATATCGAAATTTTGGGATCCGGCATTCAGAAGCCAGGCCAAACCCTCGACATCGCACTATCAATACCCCTCCGCAACTCCTCAACAGGGGTTGACCTATGATCCCCTTATTGCAACTATGATATCACAAATAGATGAATCAGAAATATATCAAACAACATATGATTTACAGAACTTTACCACCCGTGCATATCCTTCTTCCGGAAATACCCAAGCAGCTACCTATCTGTACAATCGGCTTACTAGCATTCCCGGTTTACAAACAGAGTACCAAGGGACAAAGAATAATGTCATAGCAACCCTACCAGGAAAAAATACTTCCTCGGACGTGATATTCATTGTTGGAGCCCATTATGATAGTACGTCATCCGTTTTAGCTCTAGCTCCCGGAGCCACTGATAACGGATGCGGGGTTGCCATTGTTTTAGAACTGGCCCGAATAATGAGCCAGTATGAATTTAATAATACCATCAAATTTGCATTGTGGAATGGAGAAGAGACCGGGCACGTTGGAAGTGAAGAATTTGTTACAAATGCGGCCGCGAATTCGTTGAATATTCCACTCTATTTCAATTACGATTCTTCCACGTATGACCCTAACAATCGATATGTGTTAGATATAATGTACAATGATGAATCAGCATCCTTTGCAGAGTTATTAACCAAATATAATTCCCTCTACCATATCAATTTCAATTTGACCTATAACGTTCATACTTGTGGTAGTGACCATAGTTGTTTTTGGGCATATGGTTACCCTGCTATCATGACGCATGCTCAGACCCATGCACCCGAGGCTCATTCACCAAATGATACAATCAATTTGGTGTCATTAAATTACGCAAAAAAGAACGGTCAGCTTGGAATGTCCATTCTTGCCGAGCTGGCGGAAATTCAGCATACCTATCAGTATTAATCAATCTACTTATTTTTCGAGAGCCAGTCGGAACATTTTTTGGCAGAGTTGGCACAGAACAGAAATCTGGATAAAGGTGATTTAATTCTTATGGATTTTTAACTGTCTGCAGATATTCTTCAGGAAAAACTTCATTTTCAATATTGGGAATATCACCACCATGAGATTCATCGACCATAACAATCCAACTATGAATCCATTCCCACAAAAGACAACAGGGGTATCTGGATGTTCGGAAAAATTTCCTCGGAGCGTTTGATTATTCCAGCTGCCTTTCAGTAACAACCCCGAACCAGTCCGTCACCACTATCTGCGAAATACTGGACGGTGCAGCCGGTGGTGAGGAACCTGCGACGAAATCACGGGATGGCTGAAATTGGATTAAATATTTCCCGCGCTTAATAGTATTGGAACAAAATTTTTGATAAAATTTTGTTCAGTGTAATGGGAGTAAGTAATTATCCACCCCGTAGTGTAGCGGTCAATCATGCAGGACTTTGGATCCGGCGACACCAGTTCGAATCTGGTCGGGGGTATTCTCGTTATTTACGGAATTTTTCAATTCGAAAAGCCAGTGGTGACTAAAAAGTTATTTCGGGATACCACACTTCTCCCGTCATATTTCATGGAACCGATTAAGGAACTTTAAACGCCGCTGTCTTTTCCAGATTCTATAATATGGTACGAGGACCGGATTGAATTGAACCATAATCTGTGATAAGGCAGGAGTATTCGCGGTAAAAACATTAATCTCATTGATTTTCCTTTCTGCCATATGCTCGAAAACATATTGCAAAAGCAGCTGGTTTGCCCCAGTCGAAAGTAATTCACGATCTGACGCTGCAGACCATGAATAACTCCGCTTATTATCGAAGAGATGAATTTCTGCAGCCGCCCATTCACCACTGGGGGTCACCGCCGCCCACATCTCCCCCATGTCGTTTGCCAGGATCGTCTCGAATATGGCTGCGAGCTGTTCCCGTGATAGCGGTGCAGGAAGATACTGACGGGAGAAAGTCTTGTTAAAAATCGACCAGTACTTATCAATATCTGTCGAGGATTCAATAACAATGCCTTGACTTAAAGCTTTGCGAATTTTTTGTCGTGCATCTTTCGAGAATTTGAAAGAGTCTGGCTGCACCATGTAGGTATACCTGACCGATTGCCCCCATCCGTTCCATATGAATGGCCGAATGTCATAGAAAAACGGTGGGGGCTCCACCTTAATATAGTCGTAAGGCATCAGCGAAATAGTTTGGATGAACTCATTGATTATGGCAAACCTGGCCTTCTCCTTACTCCTAACTGTGCCAGTCTCTTCATCCCCGAGAACAAGTCCCCCATAGGGGCTCATCGTAATGAATGAGGAACCAATGCGAAAAAATAGCTTGGTATTGTAGTTGTAGAGGACTGCACCCCCGACAAGATGACCATCGGCAAAGCAACCATAAAATGTCGGCCTCCGGTCGAGCACCCGACCCATCATTTCTATCCACGGACTCAGATGGAAAACCGTACCCTGGTGGGATCTCACCATAAATGCGTCCCATGAGGAGTATTCCTCTTTTTCCAATATTCTGACACTTATGGTCATCTCACCCTCATTTGTAGATCTGGGATTCCAGTTTACAAGTCAAGTCCAAAATGTGATAATGTTTGTATATCCCAGATTGTAATAAATAATCACCAGCACCCTGCTCTAACAGTTTGAGAATTCTTCGTCGTCTCACATATCACTTTCCTTTCGGTGGTTGGATCTCCAGACATACTCACCGAGATACAGGGGCAACTTTTCCCATCGTGTCCCCCCTTTGGAAGCCAGTTTTCATTCCAGGCATCCTCAGAAACTCTCCAGTCTATTGACGTGATTTCCCGATTCCTTGCTATACAGCTTTCCTCCATGGTTTACTCTGCAGTGAACAAATCCACCTGAAGCGATGCAGGAATAACCTCTCCAACTATCAGAACAGACGATAGATCCCGATAAGACTTGCCTGATGCACTCCAGTTCAACCGTAATCTCGCGTTTCAAAGGTCCAGAATTCTGAAACGGCTCAATCTCCGGAAAAAAAGATACCTGGTAATCACAGTACACCATCCGACAAATACCGACAACCACGTCAATATGGAGAATATCATCGGAGCACTTGGAGACATAGGAAAGCCGGTAATATTCCCACTCCACCCCCGCACACGGAAGTATCTCAAGGATTATGGGCTTTTGGATAGGTTGCCACAGAACATCACGATAACAGAACCTCTCGGATATCTCGATATGCGATGCCTGCGGGATCAATGCTGTCCAGTACGTTGCCGGCACCACGCTCGGCAAGGGAAACCTCATCTTCCGTGACTATGGCAAACGGGTCTCCACCTTCTCAGCAGGAAAACCGGGGAAGCAATACAGGTTGAAGAGAGGGCGGAATTTTTTGCCTTAAGAGCAGACCACCGGATTATTGCCGCTTGTCGTCGGAGACCGCTGGTTCTTGGGATTGGGGACACGGCTATGTTTGCTTTCTCGGATATGGACCCCCCTCCTCGAATATACGCGGAGGATGATTGTTCTTGAGGATGGGAATTTCGCATCATTAACTCCTAACACCGTAGAGATACTCCCTGAGGGTAGAAACGTCAGAAGACTTGAGGAGGTTATTGAGTGGTAGGAATCTGGTCGGTGGTATTACCGAGATTTTTCAATTCGGATGTTTTCCTTCGATCTTTTCCAATAGAGGTTCTAACGATATAATATCACATTCCTCCTCAATATTGTCTATCACTAAAAGAATCCTTCTTCAATCCCAAAAAAAGGTGGAATTCTACCTCTTTTAATCCAAAGAATTGATTGATTGTATTACCTTCATCCAGGCCTTTTCCTCCTTCCCCGCTGTTAATTAAAAAAAAGAAAAGGAGTCTTCCCTATGCATTGGAGATTAATGAGTCTTGAAGTACGAGTTTCAGCTATACTGCACACCCATCACTGCAGCATACTGAGCTATGTACCGCGACAAATACTGCTCCGTCTCCATTGGTATCGGTTAATGCAGCTGGGAGCACTATCGTATCAGATTCACCTTCTCCTTTATACCATGTGTTGAATCCCTTGACAGGGCAGAGAGTATTGTCGCTTACCCATACTTGCCAGCCAACAGGGAGCCTGCAATCCCCATTTAGACTAAAGTCAATAGCGATGAGATCGGCCTCCATGTCTAGTTGAACCTTTACCGTGCCCACTTTCTGGCCCTTATTCAGATTACACTGACCAGCTCCCGCCCATACATCGCTAGTGATTCCTCCCTTGAGCTCATCAAGTGATGCTGTTGTATACCATCCCCACTTCTTTGAACAAGGGATTAAGCATATTCCATCATCACCCCAATTCGCCCATGCTGTGTCGCATTTTTCAGTACAGGCACAGTCTATACTGACTGGGATATGACACCGGTTATTGCCATAATTGCTATCCATCAAGTCCACGATTTGGAATTTAAGGGGTAAACCTTGGCCGATAACACCACCTTTCGTATATATATGACTTTTCATATATGGCCCCCAATCTTGATCCATTGGAGTGATAGTTCCGAACTGAAGGAAGGAAGGACTATGCAAACTCCAAGGTTCCGCTTGGTTAGCGACGGTTTCATAATATTGGACATCTGCTCGCAGACTCGGATGCTGGCTATACCACCACATGCTTGGATCATCCGTTCGACCTGCCGTTATGGTACATACTGAACCTGATGGTAGTGCAGCAGTGGTGCATACCGCTCCATTACTCAAAACATCTCCAGACCAGATCAAAAGAGATGTTACTCCCGGAATCATGGTCATAATGATTACGAGACCGATAATGATATATCCATTTTTCCTCATTTGTATTCGCTCCTCTATTATCCATTTTATTACCCCGCCTTTCAGAAGGGCAATAGGTTAATTCCAAATTTAGATATTAAAGATTTCGCTTCAATGATTTAATTCGATGAGAAATACCGAGATATCCGCTCCCTGGAAGCACAGATGAAATGCATCTGGGTCAAGATGTCCATATTTCGTCGTTAGCACTAAACAGAGTGATATGAATATCTGTTACCCTTTTCGGTATCTTATATGAATGACTTTTTATACCCATTGTATATTTGATGAGGGGATCCTATTTAGGGAAAAAAGTTATCAGAGGATTTCCTCATTTTTTTAAAAAATCATGACCGGGGCTGGCAAAGAGGCGAGAATCTATTACTCCAAAAATCGATTTTATTTCCGGAACCCCCGTAGTGTAGCGGTCAATCATGCAGGACTTTGGATCCGGCGACACCAGTTCGAATC
>JADDYB010000432.1_pt1 | contig 13311 bp, 14 predicted proteins | sample 8641941 | NCBI WGS metagenome assembly JADDYB01 (sample SAMN16275377, study PRJNA637457) | freshwater sediment metagenome | isolation source: Lake Kineret sediment | place: Israel: Lake Kineret | collected 2013
AGCGTACTTCCATATCTCGTCGCTGACCTGGATGATATGCCCCCGGTTGCTGTCAATCCACTTGAAAGCTGACTCCTTAACTTTGTCAGACATAACTACCGGAGTAATCTACGTTCAATCCCATTTTAAATGTAATTAGCAGCGAGCGCACAGAACTTTCTCGAATTCCTTCAGGCTAACCACCCTGTACGCGGGATAGTAGGCTTCGCGGTACTCCGGGGTGTGGTGCATAGGCACCGGTCCCCTGTCGGCCAGCAGGTCATCGAGCTCACACATCTCCCTCTCGTCGACCTCGATGTGCAGCTCCCCGGCCACCCTCTTGAACCGGCGCCAGAGCCTTATGAACCACCTTGGGTCACATTTCATGTTGGACGACGACAGCATCGCTTCGTGGAGCGCCTCAAGGCTACCGCCTCCCTGGGCGTAGGGCCTCAGGTTGACCCTGACTACGGTTCCGTCCGGCGAGACCCTCTCAATGAGGGGCTCACCTTGGGGCCCAAGGTCCCTGACTCTCCTAGTCTCCTCAACGAGCCTGTCGTACGATGACTCGCCCATGATGTGGCCTACGCCGAAGACGCCTTGGTAGAGCAGTTTGTACCAGTCAGCGGCGCGCATGAGGGGCCTCCTCATATGGTGCTCGGAGACAAGACCAGTAAACTCTTCCTCCATGGCTATTCAGCGCCCGATCTCTCGACTAGCCTGATGGCGGAGGTGGGGCACGTGGAGACGCAGAGGCCGCACCCGAAGCACCTGGATCTGTCGTACCGGATCTCCCCGTCGACCATATCGCGGGCGAGAAAGCTGCACCTGTCAACGCAGACGCCGCAGCCGGTACACAGGGACTGGTCGTCCTCGGAGACGTAGCGCGACGTTAGCACCTTGGCGTGTATGCCGTGCCTCACGAGGCCTCCCAGTGTGTGGCAGCAGCAGGGGCAGCAGCTGCAGATGGGTGAAGGGTAGTCCTTACCCTTCAGGGTGTACGCCATGTGGACGAGTCCGGCCTCGTGGCTCCGCTGAAGGGCCTCCAGGGCCTCCTCCAGGCTTACCTCATGGGGATTGTACCTGCCGACCTTCAGCGACTCGTCGGCATCCTCGTTTATGCTCAGGCACGTGTCCAGGGGGCTGTCGCAGTTGCCGTGGTCGGTCCTGCACCCGCAGTTCTGGAGCACAATCTTCTTGGCCTTGCTCAGAATCTGCCTCATCTCACTGAGGTCGTAGACCCTGTGTTCGGCCTCCACCTGCACGTTGACGGGCACGGTAACCGCGACCTTGATGCTTCCAGCTATGTCCTTCAGCTCAGCCACGGTGTAGTCGTTGGGGTATCTGTCCCCCGATTTAACCCGCATGGTGGGATCATCAAGGCGGTTAGATTTAAACTTCAACGTCTTCAGGCTCTTCTATGCTTGAATTTATGAAAAGATGCGAAAAAAGGAATTATTTAACGTGGGACAACTAATTATTAGATCGCCTAATCAAAAAATATTCAAAGTAATAGATGTAGGATACTGAAATACAGTGCATCACCGTGTGTTACCCTAGAAAAAACATATATTATGAGAAGTGAGATGAGATGCTATATCCCCACGGGTGAGTACAGAGGGAGAAAGATGGATCAGAGTGTTGATCAGCGCTTCGCCTAAAGTCTCACCATCCGGAAGGAGAGGAGTAAGATGACTGAAGTTCAGGTTCCCAGGATCTCGACAGGTGTAGCGGGTTTGGACGAGATGCTCGGAGGCGGCATCCCAAAGGGCAGCATACTTCTAATGTGCGGTGGACCGGGTGTAGGGAAAACCATACTCTCGCTACAGTACATGATGGCTGCTGTGAGACGCGGTGAGCCCTGCGTATATGTGTCCCTCGAGGAGTCCATGGAGAAGAAGATAATGAACGCCGCGGCCTTCGGGTGGGACATAAACGAGGCGATAGACAATGGAAAAGTGGAGGTCATGGACATATTCATGATCCCCCACAGCCAAGGCTTAGTAGAGCCAGTAGACAGGAACAAGGGTAAGCTGCAACTAAGCATAGAGATGGAGATCGAGAGGTCCATCAAGAAGATAGGGGCAAAGCACCTGATATTCGACCCGCTGACGAGCATCCTCGTGCACGAGCAGAGGTCCGGCAGGAAGAGGTTCATCATCGGCCAGCTCTTCGACACAGTCCGGAACATGAACTGCTCCGCTGTGATCACCGCGGAGGGCATCCCGAAGGAGTCGGACTTCTACATGGAGCAGTTCCTGGCAGATGGCGTCGTGCTCCTGAACAAGGACCTGCTGGATTTCAAGCTGATAAAGACGCTGAGGATCGACAAGATGAGGGGCATCGACTTCGACGACCAGCCGAGGCGCTACATGATCACCTCCAGGGGGCTCCAAGTATTCAACACTGAACCGGTCACGGTGTGAATGTGAAAACATGGCTCAGTTAGTGATGCGTGCTGCGAAACCTCTGATAAATAGGTTTGCCCTCGACTTCCTGAAAGAGAGAAACGTCAGCGCCAAGGAAGACGCTCTGATCAGGAAAAAGATCAAGAGAGTAGCTAGGTCCGGCTTAGGAAAGAAGCTTGGAGTGGAGCAAAACATCAGGATAGAAAAAATCCCTTTCACAGGCTACGACTATTACCTACCCTTCTTCAGGAACCCTCATGAGAACGACTTCATTTACCCGTTGAACGACTATGTTCGGTCTCAAACAAGTGGAACAATGAGCAAACCCAAGATATTCTTACTTCCAAAGACGGGGTTCATGGAGAACCTGAGGAGATCAGTAATCAGCCTCTTCTTCATCTGCACCCATGACGGCACAAAGTCTCTTCTGGAGGTAGGAGACACTGTGTACGCGAACCTTCCTGGCGGAGCTTTCATAGGGGGCCACATAACTACAAGACTCAGGAGCGTCCAATCCGCCTTCATTAAAATGGTTCCTGAGGACTCCAACAACATTACATTCAAGGAGAAGGTTGACTACTTCATAAAGAATCATGAAAAAATAGACATAGCGTACATGACTGTCACGACGTTCCTAAACGAGATATGTCCTCAGGTCGACGACGAGATATACCTCAAGGGCTTCCTAACACAGGATATTTCAGCTGGGCCTTTGAAGGAGGAGATGAGGGCGAAGAGTGGGCATTACCCTAAGACGGTGTTCGGGTCAACAGAGACATTTCTCTCAGGGTTGCCTTCAGTGGAACACCCCGGCTCATTCTTCTTTGACTGGAGGGTGGCATACCACGAGTTCCTTTCCGAGGAACAGACCATCGATCCGAACGTCGTTACGGTTACCGAGCCCCCCGAGACTATCGGTATGATGGACGTCGAACCGGGTAAAAGGTATCAGCTGATTGTGACCCCCCTCTACAACGACCTTACCAGGTACATAATGCCAGACATCTTTGAGTGCGTCTCAAAGGGGGACAACCTGTTAAACTCCAACGTTCCAGTCTTCAAATACTATTCGAGAGCAGATAGGCTCCTGGTTCTACATAACTTCACGCGCATCAACGAGGAAGAGATGGTTTCCGTACTCCACGACGCGAAAATACCGTTCATTGACTTCACGGTTAGAAGAGAACTTCATGAGTCTCGGGAGTTTCTATCACTCTACATAGAGTTATCGGAAACCATGAGTGAGGACGAAGTCCTGGATAGGGTGAATAATAGGCTTATAGAGTTTGATAAAGACTGGAGAGACCTCACCAACTTCATGAACTACACACCCTTGAAAGTCACCCTTCTTCCCCAAGATACTTTCAAGAAGTACCTTCACAAGAAGGAAGGAATGGCTCGCATCCAGAGGATCGGTATGCGCGAGGAAAGTTTCAATGAGTTATTGAGCCACACATAGACTGTTTAGACGGAGACCACGCTGTCAGCGAGGTTCTCAAACTTTATGATCTCAGACTTGTCCTCATGGCTCCTAGAGTCATAGAAACAGGTAAACTGTACTTGGCTGGATTTTATTAAAGGATTCTTTGACGTGATGAAAGAGTAAACCCTTCTCCATCCATGGGTGTGGATGAGGTGCGACAGCGTATAGAGTACGATCTCACATGGAACCGTCCTCTCGTTATTGAAACTGATAACGTCAGAAAACAGTATGTCTATCTGATTCAGGTCGTCGTTAATCGACATTATTCTATCTTCAAATGTCCTGAGGATGGATCGATTCCCAGGCAAAACCCTAACGAAGTATAGTTGATCCACAGTTTCCTTGTTGTATACATCGTCAGGGGTAATGAGATCGTACATAGTAATGAGTATAGTACGTATACCTTTCTTCGAATTATTGAGGAGCCTTTCTTTGATCCATTGGGTATCCTTTTCCTTTCCTGTGTTTGACTGGTTAAGCATAGTTAACCTACCCTCAACGCGGTTTGCATATTCCTCGGGGACCCCTCCTATCAAAAACATCCGAAGGTCGTCCGCAAGGAAGGAGAATTTTGGTTGAGTCATTCCTAAGAATATGACTATTTTAGCCATAATCGACGTCAAGTCTGTGAAACCCGGGTCTACGAGTCCTGTGATGAACCCAAGATTTACGAAGAACAGGTTCAACCACCCTGCGATTTGTAGTTTTACATCTATACCGAACTTCCAGTCAATGACTATAAGGCTTAACACCATGAAGAGGTAGGGTGCCAATGAAACGATCATCACCAGAGGCACCCATTCTCTGCCTAACATGAACTGGATCAATGGAATCAATAGTATAGTTAGAGATGAAGCGAGGAACGTTCTGGTTCTATCAACGATCTCACCTATACCTGCCACCATCATCGCGAAGCCCAGCATGAGTAAAAGGAAGGCGATCATCCCAAGGAAGCTGATGCCCAACTCTGTCGGTGTAAGCATTCTTAGGATGATGTTTACTCCATACAACACGTATCCGATACCCCAGTAGAGGTAGAAGCGTCTATTCGTCCTCCTGAAAATGGAGAGGAGAAGAGACGCTATCGCTATAGTTACGGCTCCATTAAACAGTCGAAACATTAAGTTTAACAGAGATATCATCCGCTTACTTCCTAGAGGTTATTATTTGAGTGTAATGAGATTAAATTTTCTTCTACTAAATTTAGATAATATAATTTGCACGCGCCAGCTTGTAGCTAAATTACATGTTTAAGTCAACTCTCTTACCCCAGCGCGCGCATAAATTGATCTGATGTAAACCCATTTAACAATAGATTATGAATAAGTTAATGGTTGAACTATGTATGCATGGATCAATGCTTCATTTTATATAATTTTCTTGGTGATGAAAACCGTACCGTCTTTAGTGGCCACCCACCTTATCACATCTCTGTCACCTAACTCAAGGAACTTGAACACACATGATGGGATCGTTGTTCTCCTCCTGTACCCCCTCACAGTTATGTGGGTTTCCTCCATACAGACTATGTCGTCGATGTCTATCTCAGGCATGGATCATATACATATAGAGTATGTATATGGTTTGCCATGTGGCGGAGGCTGAGACCAACCCAAACCAGCAGAGGGACGGCGTTGTTCCCCTACCTTTTTAAAACCCTGCGGCGAAGACAGGGGGGTAGAGGAATCAGTATGACTGGGAACACGTCCTCTAGGAAGGAGCTGATACCCAAGGAGAACTTCAGCGACTGGTACGACAACGTTCTCCTTGAGGCAAAGGTGGCTGACGACCGCTACCCGGTGAAGGGCTTCACAGTGTACACCGGGTGGGGGTTCAGCGTAGCTAAACGCATCATAGGGATGCTTGAGGAGGAGCTTGAGAAGAACGGCAACGAGCCCATGCAGTTCCCAGTCGTGATACCTGAGGACAGCTTCCAGAGGGAGGAGGACCACATAGAGGGCTTCAGCGCCGAGGTCTTCTGGATCACCCACGCCGGGGACAACCTGCTAGAGAGGAGGCTGTTGCTGAGGCCGACGAGCGAGACTGCCATATACCCCATGTTCAAGCTGTGGACCAGGAGCCACCAAGACCTGCCGATAAAGATGCACCAGACCTGCAACGTGTACAGGTACGAGACCAAGGCAACTCGGCCCCTTTACAGGGGTCGGGAGTTCCTGTGGAACGAGGGACACACGGCTCACACCAGCTACGAGGAGGCCGAGGAGGAGGTGAGGAGGGCCGCAAGGATATACAGGAGCGTCTACGACAGGCTGGGCCTCAGCTACATAATGCTGAGGAGGCCAGACTTCGACAAGTTCGCGGGCGCCGACTACAGTGTGGCCTTCGACACCTGGAACCCGGACGGCAAGGTGAACCAGATAGGCACCGTGCACCAGTTGGGGTACAACTTCGCCAAGGCCTTCGACCTCAGCTACGAGGACGCCGACGGCAGTAGGGCCTTCGCAGTCACGACGTGCTACGGCATGGGCTTCGGCAGGACACTGGCTGCAGCCATATCCCACCACGGCGACGACCACGGCCTGGTGCTGCCTCCGCTGGTGGCCCCCAAGCAGGTGGTCGTGATCCCGATACTCTTCAAGGGTAAGTCCGAGGGCGTAAACGAGTACGCCAGGGAGGTCTCAGGGGTGCTTGAGGCGGCAGGCATCAGGGTGGCCATGGACGACGACGACAGGTTCAGCGCCGGGGACAAGTACTACAGGTGGGAGATGTACGGCGTCCCGGTGCGCGCCGAGGTGGGCCCCAGGGAGGCGAAGAACAGAACCGTAACCCTGGTGAGGCGAGACACCTTCGAGAAGATAACGGTTCAGCAGTCCCAGGCAGTGGATAAGGTCCGGGAGCTGTTCATGTCCATCTTCGAGAACCTACGCGACAGGGACAGGGAGACCCTGAGGAGCATGATCGTGGACGCCTACGACATGGATCAGCTCCGCGTCTACATGGAGAACAGGTTGATCGTGCGCGTCAACTGGTGCGGAGCCCCCGACTGCGCCTACAACATGAAGGACCTAGTCGCCGGCGAGATCAGGGGAACAAGGTGGGACGAGGAGGAGAAGCCCACAGGCAGATGCATACTCTGCGGCGACGAAGCAAAGTATGTAGCCTATGTGAGCAGGACCTACTAGAGCCTGATCTTCAGCCCGTCTCTGGCCAGCTCCTGGCCCGCTTCCTCCACCATCTTTCTGTACGGCTCAGCCGGGTCCAGCACAGGGTTCGTATGGTTGAAGTGGGTGTACATGACCCGTCCCACGTCCACGTCTGAGAGCAGCCGCACACACTCCTCCAGTGGGACGTGTCCCAGCTGGTAGCTGGTCACAGATATGCCACTTATCCTCGTCAGCTCGTCGTCCCACCAGAAGCAGCCGTCCACTATGAAGAGGTCAGCTCCGTCCAACCGGTCCCTGAGGGCGTCGGTTACCCGCCCCAGGTCCGGGGCGTAGATGAACCTTCTCCCGCCGTGGCTGAACTCGTACGCGTACGTGCTGCTAGGGTACTTCCTACCGTCGTCAAGGACCTTCGTGTGGGGCACCTCGAAGCCCCTCACCTTCAGTCCACCCAGCACGGTCACCTCCTTGTCCTCCCTGAGCCTGTGTGGCACAACATAGTTTCTGGCTAACCTGCCCAGCTCTCCGAAGTATGCGGGCCTTTCCTCGGAGCCGAACAGGAAGTCTATGAGATCCGGTGGAGCGTAGACGGGTATCTGGAAGCTCTTCCCCGTGCAGAACTCGGCCACCCCCACTGTGTGGTCCGCGTGTCCGTGGGTGAGGAACACCACATCGAGACGATTCATTCGCCCTGTCTCGCCCGCCTCCTCAGGCGTTGGGGCCAGGTGCGCCTCGAGCTGCTGCTTGAGGTCGTGGCCTGCGTCCACAAGCACGTATCTCCCGCCGTCCAGGGTGACTGCTATGGATGAACGAGCCCGCCTCAGCCGAGGGTCAGCCCTGGCGTTCACGCAGTTAGGGCAGGTGCAGTCCCACTCGGGGACACCGCCGATGCTGGCCGTGCCCAGGAAGGTGATCTCCATGGGTGAATGACACGCAACTGGATGATAAAAGAGGTTGGGCTCTCGGGGACCGGCTGATGGTAGACCGATGCGGTCCGTCAAATTAAAGTGATGTCCACGCGACATTCTACATGTGGAGCCCGTCTACCAGCCGGCTGAGGACTCGTACCTGCTTCAGAGGCACGTGGAGAGGCTAGTGCGCGGCGACGTCTTGGACATGGGCGCGGGCTCGGGGATACAGTGCGTTGCGGCCGCCCAGAAGATGGAGGTTGACACAGTTACGTCCGTGGACGTGAACCCAGCAGCGCTTATAGCGGCCGAGAAACGGGGTAAGGCCGCAGGGACTCTACGGAAGATGAGGTTCATCTTGAGCGACCTCTTCCAGAGCGTGGACGGCGTCTACGACTGGATCATCTTCAACCCTCCGTACCTCCCTTCGGAGGGTGCGGCGGACGAGGCGTCCTGGTCCGGTGGAGGCGGGGGCAGCGAGACCTTAAGCAGGTTCCTCGCCGCTGCCCCGGGCCACCTGAAGGCGGGTGGAGGCATATTGATGGTGTACAGCAGCTTGACTGGTCTATCCGGAAAAGATTTCAAAGGTTACGTGGTGGAGGTGCTCGAAGAACAACCCATCTTCTTCGAGACCCTGTTCTGTGTGCGGCTTACCCCATCTTGAGACCCATGGCAAGCCCCACAACGAAGCTGGCCGCGAAGGGCAGATTGGCAATCATGGCTGTGAGCACACCCTCGAGGGCTCCGGCCCCCGAGACCACGCCCTTCGCCCAGTTCTCCAAGCCAACATAGTTTATGTTGATTATACCCTGGTACGCTAGATACTCAAGACCGAGAAAGAACAGGCCCACGATCACTGCCACTATCTTGGCTACCTTCTTGATGGCGTAGCCCACACAGAGGCCGCCGATGCCGCCTACTCCGAGCTGAGCCACGAGAGGTGTTAATAGACTCGGTGTTTCGCTCATGAGAGAAAAGGGGTGATGCTTAACATTTAAAGAGTGAGGTCAACGAGACACGATGTGGGTGCCAGTCTTGCCCTCAAGGGCCGCGACGGCCTTGTCAAGGCTTGTGATTACGGCCTGTTCGCCGCCCCTCTCGACGAAGCCCAGGGCTGCCTCCACCTTGGGGCCCATACTGCCGGCCTTGAAGTGGCCCTCCGCCAGGTACCTCTTGGCCTCCTCGATGGTCATCTTCTTCACGGGCTTCTCGTTCTCCTTACCGTAGTTCAGGAGCGCGTACTCCACATCGGTCAGGATGAGGAATATGTCGGCGCCCACCTCCTCGGCCAGCACGGCCCCTGCGCGGTCCTTGTCGATAACGGCGTCGATGCCCTCCAGCTTGCCCTCGCCGTTCCTGATGACGGGGATGCCCCCGCCCCCGCTGGCGATGACGATGACCCCGGACTCCACGAGCCTACGGATGACCTTGGCCTCCGCGATCCCTGTGGGGACAGGGCTGGGGACCACCCGCCTCCAAGTCTTGTCTCCGGTGGGCCGGACCTGCTTCACGACCCACTTGTTCTCCTTGGCCAACCTCTTGGCAGTGGCCTCGTCGTAGAAGGGGCCCACAGGCTTGGTGGGGTCCTGGAAGTCGGGGTCGTCTGCGCCTACGATTACCTGGGTGACCACCGTGGCCACCTCCTTGCCGTCGCCGGCCAGGAGGTTGTGGAGGGTCTGCTGCATCATGTACCCTATCTGGCCCTGGGTCATGGCGCCAAGCACCACCAGAGGCTGGGCGGGCACCATATCGGCACCCTGCTCCTGCTGGATGGCCAAGTTGCCCACCTGCGGCCCGTTCCCGTGGGTTATGGCTATCTCGTAGCCCTTGCGGGCGATCTCAGTGATCTGCTTGGACGCTATCAAGACGTTGCTCATCTGCTCCTCGAAGGTGCCCCTCTCGTGGGGCTGCTTGATGGCGTTGCCGCCGAGGGCGATCATGACCCGTTTGCTCAATTTGGTTCACCGGTAGAGGGTTAAAAGGAACGCCACGGGTCTTAAAATACTTACCATAAAAGAGGACAAACATGTTAACGTCTGCACCAAACAGAGCTATATGACCATAATTGACGGATCACGGCTGCCACCTGTTATATCTTGAATCGTCGATGTCATCTCGATGCGTATGAGCGATCGAGTCTTCCCTGAGGGCTTCCTGTGGGGTGCGGCCATCTCCAGCTTCCAAGCCGAGATGGGGCTTGGCAAGCCCAGCGACGGGACCGACTGGTGGGCGTGGGTCCACGACCAGACCAACATAGATGTGAAGCGGGTGAGCGGGGACACGCCGCTCAACGGCCCCGGGTTCTGGGAGCTATACGACGAGGACATGCGCCGCGCCAAGGAGGAGCTGGGCTGCAACTCGGTGCGGCTGTCCATAGACTGGGGCAGAATATTCCCGGAGCCCACCACCCTGGTCGAGGCGAAGGTGAGCAAGGACCACCTGGGAAACGTGGTGGACGTGGAGCTGGACAGGAAAGCCCTCGGCAGGCTCAAGGGATTGGCCGATATGGACGCAGTGAGGCACTACAGGGAGATACTGGCCTCCGCACGGAGCCACGGCCTGACGCCCATGGCGACCCTCTACCACTGGCCCATCCCGCTGTGGCTCCACGACCCCATCGCCTGCAGGGACAACCTGGACGAGGCGGAGCACAGGGGCTGGCTGGACCAGGGGACCATCGTGGAGTTCGCCAAGTACAGCGCGTTCATAGCGGACCAGATGGGGGACCTCATAGACCTTTACGCCACAGTCAACGAGGCGAGGATAGTTGCCGAGCACGGGTACCTCACCGAGAGGGGAGAGTTCCCGCCAGGCCTCAACGATCCGTCCCTGTTCGTCCGATGCATGAAGCACCTCTCCATGGCCCACGGGGTGGCCTACCAGCAGGTTAAGAGGTGGGACAAGGAGAAGACCTCGCCTCTGGGCCCGGCGACCGTTGGAGTCGTAGCCGTCCTACAGGCCTTCGAGCCAGACGACCCCAAGAAGCCAGAGGACGCCGCTGCCTCCAGGCTGGTGGAGTACATGTTCAACGAGTGGAACCTGAACGCCGTGTTCCACGGCGACTACGACATGAACGCCGACATGGTGATACAGCCGGCTGAGCAGCACCCGTGGCTGGTGAAGGGCTGCGACTACATAGGCGTCAACTACTACACCAAGTGGAGGGTCAAAAGCAAGGGCAGGGGCGGCGACCCGCTCCTGGACTTCGAGTTCGCCCCCGGCAGGGGCCAGCTAAGCGACTACGGGTGGGAGACCTACCCGTGGGGCCTCAGGAAGGTTGTGGACTGGGCGTACAGACGTTACAGGAGGCCCATATACGTGACCGAGAACGGCGTCGCGGATGCCGAGGACAGGCTGAGGACCAGGTACCTGACCGGCCACCTGGAGGAGCTGCAAAAGGCGATAGAGCAGGACCAAGTCCCAGTCAAGGGCTACTACCACTGGACGCTCACGGACAGCTTCGAGTGGAGCGACGGGTACAAGATACACTTCGGCCTATACAGGGTCGACCCCGAGACGAAGGAGAGGACACCAACAAAGGCGATCCAAGCCTTCAAGATGATAGCGTCGACAAACTCGCTGCCATCTAAAAACCTATGACTTTGTCTTCACATTATTCTACAGGTTAAGATTGAAGCTCTTTAAAACCGTCACAGTGTTCCTGGGCCTTGTTATCCTGTGTACGTTGTTCTCAAACTATTATCCCTTCACACTGGATATATCTCCACGCCCGGGCACCATCACCATGGTTTTCCGTTACGGGGTCGGGGAAAAAACATCCTAGACTCGGAGAAAGGGACATACACCAAGGACATGATCATTGACCCATCCGTAATGGTGAACATCGTACTCTCAGACGATGATCTCGACCTTATCTAGGTCACTCTTGTGAGAAACCGTTTTTTCGACCTGCCTGAGCAAGTGACTAACCCCACACGACGCTCAAGCGTGACACCAGCGGTATCTTACAGGATCACCGTTAATGGTACAAGATTCGGAGAAACAACCGTTCAATGGACCGACATGACGATGTACTACAACGACGAAGAGTGGCGAATGTGGAGAATATGCAGGAATACACGAAAGATAATAGAATCAAAGCCCGAAGTAGTCGCATTGCATAGACCGAGAGGAGGCTATCTCTAAGTTAAAAGGGGCCTCCGATCAACCTTTCAGAGGCTAATGAGCCGAGGATCGTGGAAACCTCAACAACGGAAAGCATGAAGAAAAAGATGGAAATTTTTTTTCCCGTTATAACAGGTACGCCGTTATAAGCCACCACCACGCTGGATCTGGGTGAGCACACAGAGACTAATCCACTAACAGAGAGCGAAACGAAAACGGGCGGCGAGACCCTACCGGATCTCCATCTCGATATAGACTTCGTTGGGGACCCTGATCCTCATGATGCTACGCATCACCCGGTCCCTGGCGTCTATCTCGATGAGGCGCTTGTGCACGCGCATCTCGAACCTGTCCCAGGTGTCGCTGCCGTCGCCGCAGGGCGTCCTGCGCGTTGGCACAACGAGCTTCTTGGTAGGCAGCGGGATGGGGCCAACGAGCTTCACACCGATCCTCTTGGCTATGTCCTTGATCTCGCCGCAGACGCCCTCCAGCTTCTCGGTGTCTGTGCTGGTGAGCTTGATCCTTGCACGTCGCGCCATATTGGTCCCCGTTACAACGTGAGAGTCAGAACTTAAATGTTACTAAAAAAGGGTTGGGAGGACTTTACTGCTTGTCCTCGATCTCCATTACGACGCCGGCGCCGATTGTGGTGCCCATGTCACGGAGGGCGAACCTGCCCAGCTGCGGGAAGTCCTTGAAGGTCTCTATGGCGATAGGCTGCAGCGGCACGAAGCGCACGATGGCTGCCTCGCCGGTTCTCAGGAAGCTGGGGTTCTGCTCGACCACCTGGCCCGTCCTGGGGTCCAGCTTGGATATGAGCTGGTCGAACCGCACGGCCATCTGCGCCGTGTGGATGTGGAGGACGGGTGTGTAGCCTACGCCGACGGCCGTGGGGTGGTGGATGATGAATATCCTTCCCTTGAAGGCCTGCGCTACGCGGCACGGGGTGTTTAGGTGGCTGGCGACCTCGCCCCTCCTGAGCTTCTCCTTAAGGGCGCCCTTGACGTTGAAGCCTATGTTGTCGCCTGGGCCTGCGCTATCGATCTTCGTGTAGTGGGTCTCGATGCTGTTGACCTTGCCTGTCTCCTTGCTGGGCATGAAGATCAGGTCGTCTCCCGGCTTCAGTACGCCGGTCTCGACCTTGCCTACCGGGGTCGTGCCGACGCCCCTGATGGTGTAGAATTTTCGCTCGAGCGAAATTTAGTAATGCCATTAACGGCTCGGGTCCAGAACTCCTTCCTCCCATAGTTTTTAATCGCGCGCCAGCAGGACGTAATTCCGAATAG
>JADDYB010000433.1_pt1 | contig 13307 bp, 10 predicted proteins | sample 8641941 | NCBI WGS metagenome assembly JADDYB01 (sample SAMN16275377, study PRJNA637457) | freshwater sediment metagenome | isolation source: Lake Kineret sediment | place: Israel: Lake Kineret | collected 2013
ATATTCACAAGATGTTCTCCCCAAAGAAAAAGCACGTCCTCAAGTACTGGTTCAGTGATCCAGCCGATTAACTTAATTTCAAGTATTTACTCAAAAATGAGTAAACACCATAAGACTTGACAACCCCCCTCAACCGAAAAGTTTATAAAGGAAAACTTACTATTTTAATCGTAACTTATATTCATGAGGTGAATGTCATGAAGAGAAAGATAGCCACAAGCTTGTTGATAGCTCTTTTTGTGTTGAGCGTAGGTGAAAGTGGAGCACAAAATATACAAGCTCCTACTATTATTTCACCTGCTAATGGGGCCATCAGCGTGAGCTGCAAACCCACGCTGCAGTGGTCAAGGGTGACTTTTGCCAATTCATACGATTTAGAAGTTGCGAAAACGGCCACATTCGCAACACCTGTCGTGAAGACGTCAACTGCTGCTATCAGCTACACGTTTACGGTAACACTCACTGCTTCCACCATATACTACTGGAGAGTGAGGGGTGTTTTGGGCCAAAGTGAAGTCAGTAACTGGACAACTGCCAGCTTCACTACCGGGACGTGCACTGGTGGTGGTGGAACGACTGCTGCTCCCAGCCTCATTTCACCTGCCAACAACACAACCTGGACCCAGAGTTTATACCCTATCTTCCAGTGGCAGTCAGTGACAGGTGCTTCGAGCTACACAATCCAGGTTTCTCGCAGCAGCACAGATTTCACCAGTGCGTACCTGGTGAAGGAAGCTACCACGTTTGGCACGTCCTATACTATTGACACTGCTCTCACCAACTGTACCAGCTATTACTGGAGAGTGGCTGGAGTAGCAGGGAGTACAGGAAGCTGGTCCAGTGTGTGGAAATTCACGGTCCAGGTACCTCCAAGTCAGCCCGTACCGATCACACCTTTCAATGCAGCCATCCTCACCACTCGCAGACCTACCTTGACCTGGGAGGCTTCCACAGGGGCCACAGCCTACACGTTGGAGATTGATGGGGCCACTTACTCTGTTTCTACCACCAGTTTTACCCCCTATTCCAGTCTATCTCTGGGACAACACACGTGGAGGGTGAGAGCGACGAGCTGCGGAGGTGGCCAGACCAGTGACTGGTCGCCGTCGAGGACATTCACCATTGATTTGAATGATGTGGTGTTGAAGAAGCCTGAAAATGGCACTACTGTCTCCACGTCTACCCCTACCTTTGAATGGGAATCAGTGGAGGGGGCCACCAAGTACAAACTGGAAGTGAGACAGGGTACTATCAGTGGCCAGAAGTTGTTTGAGGCAGATGTTTCGGGAACCACGTTTACTCCATCAGCACTTTTGAACCCGGGTACCTACGCCTGGCATGTCATGTCTTACATGAGCGGTGCGTGGACAGGTTCCTGGTCCTCGAAACCCTTCACCTTCACCATACAGACTGAAAGCCTTCCTGCCCCTCAGTTGACAGCTCCTGTCAATGGGGCTGTGGTGGACTTCCCGCTCACCCTGAGATGGAGTGCTGTCTCTGGTGTCTATTCCTACACACTGGAGTATTCCAGAGATGTCAACTTTTCAGGGGCAACAGCAGTGACTTTGTTCGGGACAGAGTATGTGATCACCTCTGCGCTGCAGGAGGGCCGCTGGTACTGGCATGTGAAAGCCAACACCTCCCAGGATTCGTCTGGCCCCTGGTCTTCTTCCTGGAGCTTTGAGGTAGGCCTCCCCGTGCCTCAGCTTCTGTCCCCTGCGAATGGATCTTCCCAGTCCACTTCAGCAGTGAGCTTTGACTGGAGTGATGTGACCAGCTCCCAGATAGGTGGGGAACTCTATGACATGGACCACTACATGCTCCAGTATTCTACGAGCAGCACGTTTGAAAGTCAGAATACTATCAGCATTGACAAGGTGGGGACTCTCCCCTTGAGAGACTCGAGATATGGCCCTATAAACCTGGGAAATGGCATCTATTACTGGAGGGTGAAAGCAGTATACAACAAGTACCCAGAAGGCACAGTAAGAGAAGGGTCGTGGTCTCCTACCTTCAGTTTCACCATAGCAACAGGGGGAGCAAGCATCCCCTCTCTGATTTCACCTGTTTCAGGATCTGTCATGAGAGGCTCTACCGTCACTCTCGTGTGGACGACGGTAGAGAGCAGTGGCATCACTGGGTACGCCCTCGTCTACTTTCTGGGTACTGCTGCCAGTCCAGGTAATCCCTCTCAGTGGATTCAGGGTTCTTACACAGAGGTCATCATCCCGGGCCAGTCCACCTCCTCCTACGCGATCTCTTTACCGGAGAATACGTCGGACAAACCCTTCTACTGGTGGAGTGTTGCCACGATCAACACCTCTGGCCAGAAAGGATCATTCCCCTCTCCTTTAAATTTCTCTATAGATAATACAGCTCCCAACATTTCTCTGGTAGAGCTCCTGCAGCCGGTGAACACCACGCTGGCAACCCGCATCCCCACGTTTACCTGGAGGATTCCCCTGACAAACTACCAGGATGTGGCGAGCTGGACCTTAGAGTATGCCAGTGACATCCAGCTGCAGCAAAACAGGAAAACTGTTTCAGGGTTGACCAACCTTTCCACCATCATTTCAGGGAACTACGCTTCTGTCTCCTACACGCTCCCCACTTCTTCTGAGCTTGCCAACGGGACGTGGTACTGGCACATCTCAGCCACTGATGCAGCAGGTAATGTGTCTGCCTTCACCCGAGTGGAGAGCTTTGTGGTCAATGCTGGGCAGCAAGCCCCTGCAAAGGCGCAGTTGATCTCTCCTCCCAATGGGTTCCAGGATACTCCTGCCAAGCCCACCTTTTCCTGGTCACAGGTGCAGGGTGCCACTACCTACCGTCTGCAGGTGAGCACGAACAGCACCTTGGTAAATCCTGTCATTGATGAGGACGGTATTACAGCCACCTCCTTCACCCCTTCTGCAGACTTGCAGGCTGGTACCTACTACTGGAGGGTGAACTCCAATGCCTCCTCAGCGCAATGGTCAGATGTCTGGTCTTTCACTGTTTCTGGACAAGCTGCAAATCAGGTTACACTCTCGACACCAGTGAGTGGTGCTCAGGACATGCCTTCAACTGTCCTGTTCCAGTGGCAAGCCCTGTCAGGGGCTACCTCCTACACGTTAGAAGTGTCCACCAGCACCTCATTCACCAGTCTCATTGTGAACAAGACCGGGCTGACCACCACGAGCTGGGGAACTGGAACTGACTGGGAAGCCAATGATCCAAAAGAGCTGCCCGATGGTACCTACTACTGGAGAGTCTCTTCCAATCTGCCCAATTCAACATCTGCTGTCTGGAACTTCTCAGTGAAGAAAGCACCCACTGGTGGGAAGCTCAGGCTCACCGTGACCTTGTCCAACATTAACGGAGAGCCCATATCAGGAGCTACCATCACCTTAAAGAAAGAGGGGCAGACTGCAGCCACAGGGAATACAGATACCTCCGGGAATGTGACACTCAGTGACCTGGACAGCGGTGCCTATGCCTTGGAAGTGAGTGCAACAGGGTACACCTCCTACACAGAGACGCTGAACCTATCTGCTGACACTACCAAAAACATCACCTTGTATCGGGGTGCTGTCATCCACGGGTATGTCTACTACGATAACACACAAAACCCTGCAGCAAACGTGTCAGTGAGCGTCTTTGAAAGTGAGACCCAGCTGCAAGTAGTCTCAGTGATTACGAAGGAAAATGGATACTTCGCCATGGATAACCTTGTAGACACCAAGGTATACTACATTGTGGTAGAAAACTACGAAGATCAGAAAAAACAGGGCATCATCCCTGTGAGTTCTCCCACCCCTGCCAATGCCTTGACAGTCATCATTAAGACCGAAGGTGAGGCCATCGGTGTGGTTCAGGACGAGAAGGGTGCACCTCTCCCCGGGGCAAAGGTTACCCTAAAAGACAGCCAGGGCCAGTTTGTGAACAGTACGACTACCAACAACATTGGGTCTTTCAACCTGAAGATGACCCCTGGGAAATACTACGTAGAGATCGCCTTGTTCGGGTATGAGGACTACAAAGGAACCATATTCACAGTGGAGTACAAGGAAATCGAAGACTTAGGGCTGATCACGCTCAAGTCCAAGACAGGTACCTTGGCCGTGAGCGTGCAGAGTGAAGAAGGCACATCCCTCGATGCCACAGTGACGGTCAAGGATGCAGCAGGTAATGTGATCACCAGCATCACAGTAACAGGAGGGACAGCTGTCGAGAATGTCGTGGTCGGCACGTACTCATTGGAAGTGACTGCAGAGGGCTACCAATCCCAGACTGTTACGAACATAGCCATTGAGTCAGGAACTACAGTGTCTCAGGATTTTGTGTTAAACCTTGCTCCAGGGTCAATAAAGGTAGTATTACTCGATACAGAGGGACTGCCTGTTGCAGGCGCAGAAGTGTTTGTGGATGGGGCTTCACAGGGGACTACTGATGAGACAGGCGTGCTGTTCATCAATGATGTACCACCCGGAGATCACATGATCAACGTGGTAAAGGAAGAGTTCGCTGAATCCAAGGGAATACAGACTGTCAATCCCGCAGAGACCTTGGTACTGGAATTAACTATGGCAAAGGCTCAACTCCCCTTAAAGTATGTGGCTGTTGTGGTGATCATAGCAGCAGCAGCTGTAGGAATGTGGTACTTCATGAAGAATAGGGGTAAACCACCAGAGAGAAAACCTGGAAGGGGGAGAGAGAAATCGAGAATCCCCACGGGAGCAAGAAGAGAAGGACTTCCAAGACAATCATACAGGGAAAAGTAATCTTTATTTTTTCATTTATTTAATTTTTACTATTTATTCATTCTTTTTCATATTTTCTCCAGCAATGAAAAAAATTTGTCTTACAGCTTCTCTGCTGATCTGAGAATTGCTCATTTCCCGCACAGTATCGACCACTGTCTCTGGGTGAATTCATTTTACAGTACCTCCGAAAGTACCATAAAATTATTGCACATTTTTTGTGATCTGTGAAGATATTGATTGTATAGTGATAACCCAACCTTTAAAATCCGAAAGACTGTTAAGAACTATATGGAAAATCTATACAGTTTTTCGGCACTACCCTCTCCAATGACTGGTATGGTAATCATACTCGGTGAAGGGAGAGGCGGTGGTGGAGGAAACGGTGCACCTGGTTGAATCGTTTTGCTCCACCAAGGGATCGAATATTCATAAGAGTCGATGATTCCCTTCCGTTTCCATAAATGAATAATATTACGGAAATGTTCATTCTCCATTCCGTGAGGAACGGCTATGTAGCTGAGGAGGGAATCTTTGATTCTATAATGAAGCGAGAAGACGGGTAGTTCACCAAAGGATTCAGCGATAAACTTCTGGTATTTAGTTTTGAATAGAAAATAGAAGAGGAGATATCCCTTCTCTGTTAAAGGGTATAAAGGGACGATAACCTGAGTACATTGTAAAATCAATTTAAGACGTTCGTAGAATGTTGTTGATTTAAATCCATATTTCTTGACTATGGAGGTGAAATCCATGCTGATGTTATACTTTAAGTCTGTATATAGATTCCATAATTCTTCTGTCCACGAGAATTCCTTGAGAGTCATATCAAACATGGAAGGCTCGATCTTTGTTTCACATCTTTGTGAAATATGTTTGAAAGCAGTTTCATAGCTTTGTTGGCAGATTAGGGGAACATAGTAGTTGCTCCTTATGCCACTGAGGGTGGTCTGCTCATATCCATCTAAATATGAGAAGTCTAAAGGTAAGTAGCTGTAAAGAATGAGATTGAATGGACCTGCTAATATGCTGTAATGAAAAATCCATTTCATTTCTCTCAAAAGAGAGACAAAAGATTCTGGTTCATCTACCTTTAATAGATAAACGTATTCACAGACTCGATAGTTCATTAATAAACGCCATTGAGGAGGATAGAGTATTTCAAGACTATATAGTTCATTTAGATGTTCTTTGGCCGTTTGACGAGAGCATCCTATCTTTCTACCTAACTCGGAGTAAGGTGCTCTCGGATTCTCCAATAGAACATGTTGGGAGATAAATGGCATGGATTTAGACAGTTTTTCGGATAACTTCGGCACTTATTTCACCGATGCACTTTTACACTACCACTTTAAAAATCTATCGTAATGGTATTCGCCGGTGAAGGACATTACAATAAGAGGTGAAACAATGAAGAAACGTACCAAAGACGAGACTGAGGAAGAGACCAAAAGAACTAAAGAGCCGGAAGGAAGAGACGGAATGGTTGGTAGCGGAAATCCTGGATAAGAATTGGTTGATTTGAGAGAATGGATGAACTCAATTAATCTTTGTCTGATTTCTTTCATTATATCACCTCCATTTAAGTTTTTCTATTGATCATAAATTTTTATGACAACAATTTCAATCTATAAAATTCATAAAAAGATAATGGATTTTTTCCTAAAGATAAGTGTGTAATATTGTTTTGTGCAAAAATGTTATCTTACTTTCGGAGGTACTGTTTTAGATGACTGATCGTGAAAATGGCTACAGGAACGATAAATTCTCATCCATGAAAAAGAGCCCAGAAATGATGAAAAAAGGAGATAAAAAAGGAAATCCTCTCTCTTGAGCTTCTGCTCATCCTCATTTACCTTACCTTCTCTACGGTACCTTTCTCTGCATCGACTTTGAGTATGTCTCCTGTCTTGAACTGCGAAATATCTATCTTGTCAACGCAGGGCACGCCAGCCAGGATGACTCCCGTTGCCACAATAGTTTCAGTCTCCTCGTTAACGATGGCTGCGGGACCAACGCCATTCTTCTGTAACCCATATATGACGTAGGAACCCACAGTGGAGCCCTTCCCGCGGGGGAACACCAGTACCTTACCCGTGACCTTCTCTCCCTCTAAAGGGTGTCCCTTTTCAATGACAATCCCTGTCTTAGGGTCTATTCCGCCATAAAAGCCTACAGGTTCTGATGATACAATGGCTTCTGCCTCTACTTTCCCGGGGGAGATCATTCTTCCCATTTAGGTCACCTCCTTTATGAGGGATTCCACATCGTTGAAGACCACCTTCTGCTTGCAGAAGCCAGGCAAGTACTGCGCTGCCTTTCCCGAGGTGCAGGCAGTGACTTTGTATCCCATGGTCTCAATGGGTGAGACTACCATGCAGGTGTCTGCCACAATCTTTCCGCCAGCCTGCTCGATCGTCTCTGTGTAACCCATGCGATTGGCCACCTCTTTTGCCATCCTGGAGGTGCATATCCACAGTGGTTTTCTGAGGGTTTTACCTTCCAGTAAATCAGCCACTCGCTGGATGTCCCGTACTGAAGCGTGCGGACAGCCCATGATGACGATATCTGGCACTTCTCCTGAGTTAAGGGCGTCATACGTGGCTTTGATCTCTTTATCGTCCACGAAGATCTTCTCCAGCCCTTGTGTATCGTGGAGATGCGCCTCTGGCGTTAGATCCTCTGCGTAGTAGAGTGCAACAGCACCAGAGGCAGCCATGGCTGCACCCAGTGCTTTCAAATGGTCTGTCGTTGTCCAGTCAGGTAATCCCTTGAAATAGGGGGTTTTGTCTTTTACGATCTTACCAATGTGCCAGCCCAGTGCACCGAAATCTGAATCTGACTTCAGGTGGGCAGAGACGTCTACTAAGAAATGCGGTCTTCTGTTCTCGTCTAGATGCAGGCCGTAGTTCGGGGTTTTCCCCAAGAGTGCAGCTGCCAGGGCACTGGGGCCGCCCTCTCTGTTGGTCCTGGCAGCTATGACAGAATTCACAAATGCCACGGCCGAGGACTCTGACCACGCTATGTGCTCCCTGAATCTCGGTAAGTTACCTGCCAGGTAAGGCGTGCAGGTGGAGGTCACAATGATCCCCATGCTCTTGAAGGCGTCCATGATCCTCAGCTGGTTTTTAGCAAAGTCTTTTGGGAATCCTAATGATTCCCAGTCCTCCAAATCCATGCCAGCAGGATTCAAAAAGGTCAGCACTTTAACCTTTGCACCTTTGGATGCCATATCCTCCAAAAACTCAGTACCAGGATCTCCTATTGATTTGTAACTCACTCCCGCTACCTGGACCGAACCCACGCTTATCATTTTATCAGCCCCGTAAATGTCGCCCAGGTTCACCAGCAACCGCATCATCCGCTCCATGACGGGGCCTTGCGCTCCATTCAAGATACCTTCTTCTTCTTTTGTCAAATACATTTCATCAACTCTCTGCAGTTATTCACGATTATGTCTATCTCATCCTTGGAGGCTTCGTCAATGTGAATGCCGCCTACTGCTACGGCAGTCACCTTGTATTTTGTGCTCGCCTCTTCTGCTATTGGTCCTAACACTACCTGGTCGTAGTGGTTCTGTAACCTCACGATCAAGGGTTCTTTTCCCGGTTCCATGATGACCACGCCTCCGATGTGGGGTCTCTCACCCCCGCCAAGGATGTAGAGCCTGTCTTCACCAATGCGTTCCTCTTTTAACCAGACCCTGTATCTCCCCTCACCCGATGTAATCATTCAGGTCCACATCCTTGTACTTCACCTTCACGTACTTTGCAGGGTCTATGCCAGGCGGTATGGTAGCATCGATGCCAACCTTGGTAGTTTTTGCCTTCTTCTGCGACTGGTCGGAACTGGGGTCTAAGGAGGAACCAGGCTCATCAAGTTTGACAACTAAATCCCTGTGTCCCTGGAATCTCGTGGCTATGGCCCACTCAATGGCAGTGGGGTCGTAAATATTCACATCCTCATCGATGATGACCACGTGCTTCATGGATTCGTGCCCCTTGAAGGCTGCTTCAATAGCCTTTTTGCCGTCATCTGGACTCTTCTTCTTTATCTGAACGACGCCGTGTAACCACGAGCCGCCGCCTATGGTAATTAAGACGTTCTTACACGTGGTAACCTTTGACACTTCATCGTAAATCGTCGGCTCCTTAGGCATGCCCATGAGAATCTTGTGCTCCATCCTCCCCGGGATGAGTGCCTGCCACATCGCATCCTTTCTGTGTGTTATACAGTCGATGACGAAGACAGGTTCCTGTCTCTCGAAGTCTCGGGTCTCTGTCAGATCCAAGAATGGCCCTTCTCTGTCAATGCCACGGGTTATCCTGCCTTCCAGCACGAACTCAGATTCTGCTGGCACTTCAAGATTCTTGGTGACGCATTTCACTAATTTCGTCTCGTCCAGTGCGTTCGCTATGGACAACTCGTCCACGCCAGAAGGTGGACCCAAAGACGCTGCAACCATGACTGCCACGGAGTTACCGATGCAGATGGCCATCTCCAAATCACCCTGTGTCTTGTCATACGTCGTCCTGGTCTGCCTCTTCGGAATGAGTCTGGCCGTACACGTGTTCTTCCCTGTCTGCATGATCCTGTGGTAGCACGCGTTTCTCCCCGTTTCCGGGTCTTTGATGATGGCAACAGTTGCAGTCCCGTACCTCCCACCATCACCAGGGAGGTGCAACAACAGGGGGATCTTGTTCAAATCAACGTCGTCGCCCTTGAACACCATCTCCTGACACGGCGCTTTCTCAACCATCTCAGGCACTTTTGGCTTCCTTAAAGCATCCACCAATTTGATAAGTAATCCCTCCTTGGTCGTGCCAAGTGCTTCTGCAATGATATCTCTGTCAGAAGTTATGCCGCCAAACACGGGGAATTTAAAGCCCTTGACCTTCTCAAATATGACAGGCCTTTCACCCAGCGTGTTCATGACATTGGCCAGCTCGTATTCATGGCTCACCTCTTTTTCTATCCTTAACAGTTCTCCTTCCTGTTCGAGTGCTTCCAAAAATTCTCTCACATTCACTCCATCACCTCTGTGTTCACACTCCTATAGTTGTCTTCAGGACTGAGAAGCCCTTTCCCTCTAGAGCGTCTGCTACCTTGTCCTGAAGCGCTTTACCCGGTGTCAAGGCCACCATGTAGCCTCCAAGGCCGCTGCCTGTCATCTTGGCCCCTACAGCTCCATTGGCTTTCGCTGTCTCTACGAGCAGGTCGAGCTCACTGCAGGACACCTCAATCTGCTGCAAAAGCGCGTGATTGCGATTCATGAGCTTCCCAACCTCACTCACGTTATTGGCTTCAAGCGCCTTCCTCGCAGCCCTGGCTACCTCGCCTGCCTCGGCAAATAATGTGTTATATTTTTGAGGGAACTTCTCTTTTCTCTCCTTGACTCCAGCCACTGCGGCCTTCGTGTTGGAAACCTTACCCGTGTTTCCCATGACGATCTCCACTGGGTTCTTCATCTTTATGAGGTCGAACGTGTTTTTCTCGCCTCTCACAAACCATATCAACCCGCCGTAGGTAGAGGCTGTGTTGTCAACACCTGATGGATCACCATGGTATCCCTTCTCGCCCTCATAGGCTATTTCGTTGATCCTCTCGTCAGTAAGTCCCATGTTGTAGAACGCGTTTAAGGCCCTGGCAATGGCAGTACAGGAGGCTGCTGATGCACCAACACCTGAGGCTGCGTACAGGTTCCCCGCTAACGTAATTTTGATGCTCTCTTCTGAGTTAATTTGCATGGCCTCCAGTATTCTCCTTAAAGAATCTTTCTGCTGCTCCTTTTTCTCCTCCTTATAACCAGGAGTGGCAGGTCTGTTATCTATGAGTTGAGTGCCTCCAGATTTCGTCTTTTCCACGGCAGCTGTTGTCACATCGCCTATGGCTGAGACGATGGATGGTATGCCGTACACCACGAAGTGCTCATTGAAGAGGATGCACTTTCCGTAACCTTTACCTTCTGCCATGTTGTCACCTCAATTTCTTGAAAAACTCTGTAGAAAGAGGATAGTGACCACCATATTTAAGGGTTGTGGAAACTAGCTTCGTCAAATGTCGAATAGAAAGTGATGTCTGCCTAACCTTTATAACTTCTCACCCCCTTCCTTTTTTATGAACCTCCAAGAAATTTCAACCTACGTAGACACCCACAAGAAAGCGCATTTTGAGAACCTCAAAAAAATGTTGCTGCAGCCCTCAGTGAGCCCCCAGAATATTGGCATCCGTGAATGTGCTGAAATGTTAGCCAAATTTTACGAAGAACTCCGCTGCGAGACTGAAATTTTTGAAACTGAAGGAAACCCCGTGGTCTACGGGAAGTACGACGCAGGGGCTTTGAAAACCTTACTCGCCTACTTCATGTACGACACCCAGCCCTACGACGAACCTGGATGGACCCACCCTCCCATGGAAGCTACACTGGCTCCCTTAGAGCTCCCTTCAGGGAGAGTGACTGCCCTCTTCAACAGAGGGGCCACCAATACCAAGGGACCGATGATGACGTTTCTGAATGCTATAGAATCGATCCAGAAAACAGAAGGTGAGCTCCCTTTTAACCTCGTGCTCGTGGGAGAGGGCGAAGAAGAACTGGGCAGTGCTCATCTACCTGAGTTCGTCAAAGCTAAAAGAAGTGAGCTTGAAAAAGCAGATGCATGTCTCTTCCCCTTTTTTCTCCAGGACACCAAGGGAAAGGTCGAGCTCTACCTGGGCGTCAAGGGTATCATCTACTTTGAGCTCGAAAGCTCAGGCGAGAAGTGGGGAAGAGGTCCCACCCAGTTCGGGATTCACGGGTCCAACAAAGCCTGGGTGGATTCTCCTGCCTGGAGGCTGGTCGACGCTTTGTCCACCCTGACAGAGGATGGCGGAAACACGGTCTTAGTTGATCATTTCTACGATGACGTCGCCCCCCCATCGCCGGAAGATGAGGAGTTAATCCGAAGTCTCGTGAAGACTTTCGACTCTGAACCCTTCAAACAGACCGTAAAAGTGGATAAGTTTGTCGTTGATGAAAAAGACAGAGAAACGTTACTCAAAAAATTGTTGTACACCTCCACCTTGAATATTGACGGCATCTGGGGAGGTTATACAGGAGAAGGATCAAAAACTTTGCTTCCCCACAAGGCTACTGCCAAGATTGACATTCGATTGGTGCCAAACCAGGAACGGGATAAGATGCTCCCCCTCGTCAGGAAACACTTGGATGAGAAGGGGTACAAAGATGTAGAGATCCGTATCCTCGACGTCGGGTACAACTGGTCCAAGGTGTCTGTGAAAGAACCGGTGGTGCAGGCCATGATTGAAACGTGCCGCCACTTCGGGTATGAACCTGAGGTGTGGCCGCATCTTGCGGGAAGTGCTCCCTTTTACCTGTTCAGTGAAGTGCTCAAAATCCCCTACGTCATGGGTGCTCTAGGACACGGGGCCAGAGCTCACAGTCCTGATGAATACATCGTCTACGAAGGGAATACAAAGGTCATGGGGTTGGATGGTGCCCAGAAATCGATGGTTGCTTTCATGGATGAGTGGATAAAAAGATGAAGTGTGAAGAATTCAATCATTCAACGATGTGAATTGACAAAGGTTCATTCGTGCTGCTGGTACACACCTTTGCCTGCCTGCAGCACCCACTCCCTCCACCTCTTTTCTAGTGTTTTTTGACCTACAGCCATTACTCTGAAAATATTGCCATCACCACACTCTTTTACAATCTTTGTCACCATATTTCTCCCATACGTGCACTCAATGTATTTGACAATTGTCCACCCCCACGTGTAAGCACGGATGACAGCCTCCCGTTCTTGACCCTCCATTTCTTTGATGGAAGGTAGTAACCCTTTCTCAATTCCTTCTGCCACTTTCTCCTGCAGGTCGTGGTCAAACATCCACTGCCCTGAAAGGTAGACAGCCACACCCTCACTCCACCATCTCGTGACCTTCTCTATGTCTTTTGAGAGGTATTCCTCCACCAGGTGGGTCATCTCGTGGTAGAGAAACCCTCTGTAAAAATCTGGAGTGTACGTGTACAGTTCACTATCCCATGCGAGAGGAGAAAGAACGATCAGATCTGTTTTCTGACACAAGCCAATTCTACTCGGGTTTGAGGGGACTTCTATAACTATTTTCAGTATTTCCTTGACGCACTGATCAAATTCTGCTCGATCTGGAGTAATTATGACTCTCAAGAGTACGATGTCTTTCAAAGTAAAGTAGTCAGCAAGAACCTTGTATGCTTCTGACAACTGGTTGGCTGTTTCCTGGACAAAGCTCTCATCTTTTACTGTGTATTCTATGAGGAGGTGCAGTACAAGATCGACAGCGAGAGCTATAAGACTGTTGCCACCGATTTGAAGAATACGACAGTGAATATGACTGTTCCCATTACCAATGGGTCCCACACGCTCTACTTTAGTGAATCCTCCTCCCAGAATACGAAATTTTCCTGGTATTTGTACGTCCCTGTCGATAGTACGCCTGATACATACACGACGAGTATGCAGTACGATAGTTACGGGAATGTCACGTCCGTAACAGATGCTGAATCAGACACAGTGAACTTTACCT
>JADDYB010000434.1_pt1 | contig 13295 bp, 12 predicted proteins | sample 8641941 | NCBI WGS metagenome assembly JADDYB01 (sample SAMN16275377, study PRJNA637457) | freshwater sediment metagenome | isolation source: Lake Kineret sediment | place: Israel: Lake Kineret | collected 2013
CCTTATTGGGACTTCAGCTTAATTTGAATTATCAAGCTTTATAAATTTTCTCATTGAGGAAAATTTCCAAGATCTTTGGGTCGAATTGTTTTCCCTTGTATTTTCCCAATTCCGAAAGAATGTCCTCAAGGGGCATAGCCCTCCGATGGGGTCTCAGGCTGGCCATCGCATCGAAGGCATCTGGAACAGCAATGATCCTCGCCTCAAGGGGGATGGCTTCTCCCGCTAAACCATCTGGATATCCTTTTCCATCAAAATGCTCATGATGATGACGAATCATGGGAATCTTATCCTTAAAAAATTCGATTCCCTCCACAATCTTTACACCGATCAATGGATGCTCCTGAATTGTCTGATACTCTTCGGGGCTGAGTGCCCCGGGTTTCCGGAGAATCTCGTCTTTGATACCAATTTTACCAATATCATGGAGGAGCGCTCCATATTCCAGGATCTCCATCCTATCATCTGTAAACCCCAACGAAGTGGCGATTTGCAAACTCATCTTCCTCACTCGATCGGAGTGACCTCGAGTGTAAGGGTCTTTGGCATCGATCGCCTCTGCCAGAACTTTGACCGAATCTAAATAGGCCTTCTTCAAAGTGCGATAAGCAAGTTGAAGTTTTGCGGTCCTCTCCTCCACCAATCTCTCTAGATTTTTATGGTAGACCTCGAGCTCCTCCTCCAACCTTTTTTTCTCCAGGGCCTTTTTAACACTGAGGACGACCAATTCCAGATCGGCTGGCTTGATAATGAAATCGTAAGCCCCCAAACGCATGGCCTCCAAGGCTAGATCGATCTCAGGATGGGCAGTGACCATAATCACGAGCATATTGGGGCGCATCGCCTTCACTTTCTTTAGAAGTTCAATCCCATCCATCTCCGGCATTTTGATATCGGAAATGATCAAGGAAAAACTATCTTTGTAAAAATAATTGAGGGCCTCCTTCCCATTATGGGCTGTCATACATGAATACCCTTCTCGGGTCAGTCTTCGTGCCAGGATACTACAGATGACCACCTCATCGTCTACTACCAATATTCGGTCTTCCAAGGATCCCCCTTTTTTGAGTCCTTCATCTCTTACAACGATATATTTTATAAGAAATTGATAAACAGTCAACTCTATTAAGAGTTTTGACCAGAAAATTCATGAGGAAGGGATTTCCATTGATTTAAAAACCAATTTTTGGTAAAAATAGCACTCAAAGGAGTCCGTTATGGAGTCTATGAAAATATTGGTCGTTGATGATGAAGCTCCTGTTCGGGAGATGATTAAAAAAGGTCTTACTCAAATAGGAGGTTTTGGTGTGGAGGTCGCCCAAAACGGCAAGGAGGCGATCGAAAAGCTTGAAAAGGATATCTTCGATTTAGTACTCACCGACCTCAAGATGCCTGAGATGGACGGTCTTGAACTCTTGAAGAATATCAAGGGAACAAGGCCTGAAGTGATGGTCATCCTGATGACGGCCTATGGATCGATCGAGACAGCTGTGGAGGCGATGAGGATAGGAGCAAATGACTACATCACCAAACCGATTGACTTGAACGAACTCCTCATCCACATCTCCAAAGTCCAAAAGGAAAGTCTCCTCCTCAGAGAAAACTTGCTTCTGCGGATGGAGGTAAGGAAAAAATTTGAGTTCAACAATATCATTGGGAAAAGCAAAAGAATGCAGGAGGTCTTCTCCCTGATCGAAAAGGTTGCCCCTGGAAACAGTACGGTGATGATCTATGGAGGGAGTGGAACCGGTAAAGAACTGGTGGCCAAGGCCATCCATTATAATAGTCCAAGGACGGATCAGCCCTTCATCCCTTTCAATTGCGGAGCGATCCCTGAAACGTTAGTTGAAAGTGAACTCTTTGGCCATACCAAAGGTGCTTTCACCGGAGCAGTTCAGGCAAAGAAGGGTTTATTCGAAGAGGCCAATGGAGGGACGCTCTTCCTGGACGAGATCTCTAATATCCTCCCCTCTGTTCAGGTCAAACTCCTAAGAGTCCTTCAGGAGAAGGAGTTGATGAGAGTGGGGAGTACAGAGAGGACAAAGATTGATGTCCGAATGATTGCAGCCACCAATGAGAATCTGGAAGAGAATATGAAGAAGGGAAAATTTCGTGAAGACCTCTTCTATCGTCTTCATGTCTTCCCTATTTTTCTTCCAGCCCTGAAGGACAGAAAAGAAGATATTCCTTTACTCGCTTACCATTTTCTTGATCTCTATTCCAAAGAAGCTAAAAAGGAGGTCAAGGGAATTTCAAAAGAGGCGATGAAAATTCTTTCAGGATATCATTGGCCGGGGAATGTCAGAGAATTAGAAAATACCATCGAAAGGGCTGTGATCATGGCCGATCAGGATAACTTGGGACCCAATGACTTCCCTAAAGAGATGATGGAAGGGGTTACAGAATTAATTAAAAGGGGAGTGAAGGATCGCAAATCTTTGGATGATATCAAGTCCGAATATATAAAAGAAATACTCAAAGAGGTCAACGGAAACAAAAGAGTCGCTTCAGAAATCCTTAAGGTCAATCCAAGAACCCTGTATCGTTTTGAGAAAAAAGGTCCAACCTAATTGAATCCAAAACTTCATCCTCTATTTAAAATGAATCGATCAGGGGGGATGCGACTACTCATGACGTTGCTGCTCATTTTTTCCCCTCTCTTTCTCGGAAACGTCTTCGCTCTCACCAACGAAGAAGCAACCCATATTTTAAAGGAATTGGTTCAGACGGATTTCAAAATCTTGGAAATCAAGGAAGCCCCTCTGGAAGGGTTCTGGGAGGCTGTTGTTGAGGCGAGACAGGAGAAGGTCATCTTTTACATCCATAAGAACTTAAGATATATTTTCCAGGGCCAGGTATTGGATCGGCAAATCAAAAGAAATCTTACTCTGGATAGAATAAAAGATTTCCGAAGGGTGAACCCCTCCCATCTTTCTCTTGAAAATGCCATTCCGATGGGAGAGGGGAAGCGAAAACTCTATGTGTTTACCGACCCTCAATGTCATTTCTGTTTCCAACTCCACGAAGAACTGAAACAGATTAAAGATCTCCAGGTTTTTTTCTTTTTATATCCCCTCACCCCTGACTCCTATGAGAAGGCGAAGTCCATTTGGTGTTCAAAAGATAAAGTGAGGGCTTTAGAAGAAATTTATCAAGGGAAAGAATTAAGATCTCCCTCCTGCGATACCCGCCCGATTGATAAAAATATGGAATTTGGAAAGCGTGTGCTTATCGATTCCACCCCAACCCTCCTCTTTCAAAATGGAAAAATAATAGAAGGCTATGCTTCTCCGAATACTTTGGAGAATCTTTTAAAATCGAACTCAGGTCTTTGACTTTGTTATCGAAGTCTGTTATTTTTTGTTCTATGAAACGATTGTTGATGAAAATCTTCGTTATGTTGTTGTTTTTACTCCTCCTCGGGGCGTGTGCGGGAAGACAGGAATTTCAAAAACTGGAAAAAGGAACACCTTCCATTCAGCCCACGCCAACGAAACTCCAAAAAACTCAAAAGAAAACTCTTTCTTCAAGCCCTCTCGCCTACTACTACTTTCTCCTCTCTCAGTTTAAATTAAAGGATGGAAAAGTCGATGAGGCGATCCAAGATCTCAAAGACGCGATTGCTCGTGATATCCAAGAACCTTCCCTGCATGTTGAATTGGCCACCCTCTACATTCATAAAGGTCTTTTAAACGAGTCGATCGAAGAGTCCAAAACCGCCCTCCTTTATGACCCCGATTTTCTACCTGCCCATTTGCTCCTGGGTGGATTATATTCCATGCTCAAAAAGTACCCCTTAGCCATCGCCTCTTACAAGAAAGTATTGGAGATCGACCCCCAACATCTGGAAAGCTACCTCTTTCTCAGTTCCCTCTACGAAGGCATTCAGGAATATGAACAGGCGATCAACGTCCTTAAACAGTTTCTCAAGATCGAACCCAACTCCGTGATGGGCTTCTATGCTCTGGGAAGAATTTATATCAGGACAAAATCTTATGAATTGGCCAAGCAAAATTTTTTAAAGGCCTTAGCGATCGAACCCAATCTGATCTCTGTCCTAATGGATTTGGGGATGACTTATGAGATCCAGAATGAACCGGAAAAGGCAGCAGAGGTTTACAAAAAGATTCTTAACCTCGATCCGGATAATAAAAATGCAAGAAACCGGCTAGGGCAGATCTTCGTGAAAAAGAAGAATTTCGACGAGGCATTGAGTCAATTCCGGGAGATGCAGAAGTCCGATTTAGGAGATCTAAATATCCGAACGAAGATGGGTTTGATCTATATGGAACAGGGGAAATTGGACCAAGCGATTTTGGAATTCAATTTTGTCCTCGCTGCCAATCCAAAAGATGATCGGGTACGATATTATTTAGGGGCTGCCTATGTAGAAAAAGATGCCCTCGATCAGGCTGTCTCAGAATTCAAGAAGATCCCTCCCGAATCGACTCTCTTTGCGGACTCGAGAAGAAACGTCACCCTGATTTTAAGAAAACAGAACAAGATGGGAGAGGCCATTCGAATCTTAGAGGAAGCGATTCAGGTCAAACCAAACGATCGAGATCTCTACCTGATCCTCGCCGCTGTCTTTGAGAAAGAGAACCAAATGGAAAAGGCCTTGATCACCCTGAAGAAGGGGCTCGAAAAAAATCAGAATGATGAAGAAATTCATTTCCAAATCGGTGCGCTTTACGACAAGATGGGGGATTTCGATAAGATGGTGGTCGAGATGAAGGAGGTTCTCCGGCTGAATCCCAAGCATGCGGATGCCCTCAACTATTTAGGCTATTCTTATTCCGAGCGGGGCATCCATTTGGAAGAGGCCCTCCAATTAATTCAGAAGGCCATGGAATTGAAACCCAATATGGGCTACATCACTGATAGTTTGGGCTGGGTCTATTACAAACTTGGGAATTACGAGAAGGCCATGACTGAACTTGAAAAAGCAAACCAATTAACTCCGGATGATTCTACAATCACCGAACATCTCGCTGACAGTTATCTCAAAATGAGTCGGATCGAAAAAGCTGTAGAGCTTTACGAAAGGGCTTTAAAATTGGACCCCAAACCAGATCAAAAGGAACGGCTACAAAAGAAGATTAAGGAACTGAAAGAGAAGAAAAAATAATCAATTCTCAATGGTCAATTACCAATGATCGATGAACACAAAAAAGGTACCGTCTTTCAGGGTTGGAGCCGGGGACGAATCATTGATGGCTCAGAATTGAATTGAGAATTGATCAATGACCATTGCGAATTGACCTTATTGATCGTTTTTTATTAGCCTCCTGCGACAGGAGGGAAGATGCTCAGGACATCGCCCTCCTTTAATATCTGTTCTTTCTTTCCATGGACGCCATTGATCAAAATGATCTTAGGGATCTCTTCGGGTATTTTGAGCCGAGACAGAATATCCTGGACTCGGGTAGACCGATCGACCTCCATCTTACAGGAAAACCGACCGCTTCCCTTGGGGAGATAATCTCGAAGCGTAGCAAATAATTTTACTTCAATCTCCATCCAACTGAACTTTCCGCCTCCCTTCAGGTCACTTCCAGGTTTCAACTTTCTTCACAGCACTTGAAACGACAAATACCCTCAAATTGTTGGAATCTCCCTCTAATGGGACGACGAAAAAACCGTCTCGTTCATGGGTGTATCCTTGCGTGGTCCCCACCAGTATCTCCCCATCGAAAAAGGTGATCCGCGCCTTCATTAAGCCCGGCGCCTCCGATCTTTCTTCCATCAGTCCTTTGAGGGAGGGAGGACCTTGTTTTCCTTCAAGAGATTTTACAAAAAAAACCGCTTTTAACTCTGAAAGAAAAATTTCAAAAACCTTTCCATCAACCGTTCTTCCATGTTTCTCTATCGTGCTCACGTGAAATACTTTTTTTTGGGGTCCAAAATCGTGTGTAACTCCTCTGATCATTTTTCCATCCCGATACCGAGCCACCACAAGATTCTGAACTTTAGGGATCGCTTGAAGTTTCTCTTGCATCGAAGATTGGATCATCCTCTTGTCTATTACAAACTTTCCCCTCACCCCATCCCTCTCCCCATTGGGGAGAGGGGAAGGATGAGGGGTGGATTCATTATATTGGAAAAACACTTCCCTCGCAAGTGAGAAACGCAGAAAGAAAGCTCTGAGAAACTATGATATGCTTTCTTGATTACACAGATTATAAAAAAGGATTACAGAGAATTCTGGATTTTTTCAGAAATCTCATCAGAGGAGTAGAATCTTTCCAGGTGGGTCTTCCACCACTTCACCGACGATGCAGGAATGGAGGTGTCCTTCTTTTTTTAAAGTCCACACCAGTTTTTCTGCTTTGCCAGAAGGCAAGGAGATCAAGAGCCCGCCAGAGGTTTGAGGATCATAAAGGATATCCACCCATAGATGGGGCACATCGGAATGAACCTCCACCCGGCAAGAGTAAAAATCTCTATTTGAATATGCCCCTGCGGGAACCAATCCTATCTTTGCATATTCCATGGCCTCAGGGAAGATTGGAATTGCTTTGGATTGGATCACCATCCCCACCTGGCTGGCCATAGCCATTTCTAAAGCATGACCGATGAAACTGAACCCTGTGATATCGGTACAGGCATGGGCTCCCAACTTTTTCATCCATTCTGATGCTGTTCGATTGAGGGTCACCATGCTCTCCACGATCTTCCGGACAGCCTCCTCAGAAGCCATCCTGCCCTTCAGGGCTGTGGCAATGATTCCTGTACCAAGCGGTTTCGTCAAAACCAATTTGTCCCCTATTTTTGCTTTGGCATTGGTCAGGATTTTTTTCGGATGGACCACTCCTGTCACAGCTAGACCATATTTAATCTCTGGGTCTTCGATCGAATGCCCTCCTACCAGAGCAACTCCAGCCTCCTTCATTTTCGAAAGTCCCCCAAGCAGGATCTCTTTCAAAATAGATAGAGAGAGGGTCTTGATGGGGAAGGCCACTAAATTCATGCCAGTAAGTGGAGTCCCTCCCATGGCATAGACATCACTCAGGGCATTGGCCACAGCGATCTGGCCAAAGGTAAAGGGATCATCTACGATTGGTGTGAAGAAGTCTACGGTCTGAACCAGGGCAACTTTATCATTTAATTGATAGACCCCCGCATCATCCGATGTATCCAGTCCTACCAGAACTTTCGGATCTTTTGGAAGAGGCAAATCCTTTAGAATCTGATCCAGATCCTCTGGACCTACTTTGGAGGCTCAACCTGCTTTTTTAACTTTTTCCGTCAGGCGCACTTCATCCATTTTTTGCTCCATCATGAATGGCGTTGTGAGGTATTACCTTCCTCTTGTGATCCTTAAATCGATCGAGAAGATATTCCCCCTACTTTTCATTTCCCATTTCTTATTTATATTCACGGTCTGAGCACGCGATCAGCCTCCAGCATCGATTGGATGATATCATACATATTAGAAATCACTCCAACTTTCATCTTTCCTTTCAACTCATAAAAATCAATACAGGTCCCGCAGCAGACAATCTCTACCCCTTTCTCCGACAAATCATGAAGTGACTCCAAAACCTTGGAACCTTCTGCAGCCAATTGGACTCCGCTATTGACCAAGATTAAACGAATGGGTTGTGTATCTAAATCGAGTAGGGTCTTTAAAAAAACTTTCATCAAGAACGATCCCAATGTTTCGTCCCCGCCTCCGAGGAGATGAGAGTTGATGTAAACGACAACCTTTTTCGCTTTCTGGCCAGTCCCGGTCGCTTTCTCATCACGCTCTCCACTGGCCTTCTGAATGTGGAGATAAAAATCTTGCCCCTCTTCCTTAATTTCTACTGAACATCCCCGACTCCGAGCAAATCGCTCCACATTATTACAGGAGGAAGCATTGTCTACAATCACCATCAATTCTCCCTCTTTTAGTTGGCCCAATGCCTGTTTTGTCGTGATAACAGGTTGAGGACAGGCAAGACCCCGACAATCAATTACTGGCATTTTCCCTTCCCTCCTCCAAACTATCTTAATGGGTGAGAAACAGAAGTCAAATCGGTTTTTTTAATAATATCTTTCCCCATTCATAAAAATTCCCGATAGCTTCTATTTCCAGTTGCCTTGCCCAAGTAAAATTGATATAAATTAGATTACGGGGGTAATGGAATGTTGAAATACTGGAATGATGGGGTTTAAAAGTGTTAATTGGATCTTCTCAATATTCCATTTTTCCATTCTTCCATCATTCCATCAACAATCTTTTCGCGGGAGGTGGGGGATATGTATAAGAAGATTTTAGTCCCATTGGACGGTTCGGAATTGGCGAAAACAGCCTTGGATCAGGCTGAGAAGCTGGCCAAAACCTTCGATGCTGAAATTATGTTGTTCCAAGTAGTCCCCTTCATGCCCATCTATGGCTCACCTGAGTTGGTGACACCTCTCATCGTCGACGAAAAACAGAAGGAGGCGGCTGAGAAGTACCTTATGAATCTCGCCGAGGAGTTGAAAAAGAGAGGGTTCAAAACCACAGCGATGGTCAGGACCGGCCAGCAGGTGGCTGTAGAGATTATTGACTTTGCCAAAGAAATTGGTGTGGATTTGATCGTGATGTGCACCCATGGTCGTTCTGGAATTAGCCGTTGGGTCTTGGGAAGTATTGCGCACAAAGTCCTAACCCGCGCTGAAACACCGATCCTTCTCGTCCGTTCAAAAGGATAAATGTCTTGACATGAGGGCGATTCTTATTGGAACCTTTCAGAATAGTCAGGCTGATAAGGGATAATAAATGAAACGGGAACATATCTTTCTCATCTTCATCCTCTTCCTCACTTTCCTCTCCATTTATCTCCTTTACCAAATCCTCTCCCCTTTTCTATCGTCCATCATATGGGCCATCCTCCTGGCCATGATCTTTTATCCTCTCTTCCAAAAACTCCAGCGCTTCCTGAAGAAAAAGGAATTCCTTTCTGCCCTCATTATGACATTGTTGGTGTTCCTGATCATTGTATTGCCCTTCACTCTTCTGATGGTCTCTTTAGCCAGTGAAGTGGTGGACGGTTATCATCGAATGGAGGAAATGATCAAGACCGGTCAACTCCAGGCTTATTTGGAGAGAATGAAAGAGATCCCTATTCTCAATTGGATTCTGGCGAGGTTAGGCCAACATATCGATCCTTCGCAAATGGACCCTATGCCACTATTATTAAAAAACCTCCAAAAGATCAGCACTTTTATCTTTAACCAGACCGCAACCCTCTTAAAGGGCTTTTCTACTTTTATTGCTGGGTTCTTCTTTACCCTTCTCTCACTCTACTATCTTTTTAAAGATGGAAGTCGTTTTTTCAATGGATTGAAGGAGATCATCCCCCTTTCGTCCAAGGAGAGGGACCTTCTCATCCAACGGTTCAAAGATATGATTTATGCAACCATCTATGGAGGGATTCTGATTGCCGTCGTTCAAGGTATCTTAGGTGGTTTATCTTTTTGGGTCCTTGGACTTCCTTCGCCCACCCTCTGGGGAACAGCGATGGCACTGCTTTCCTTCATACCCATCGGTGGAACCGCTCTGATCTGGGCTCCGGCAGCCATCATTTTATTGATGGGAGGGGCTATTTTGAAAGGCCTCATCTTGTTGGGAGTGGGAGTATTAGTGATAAGCATGGTGGACAATTTTCTCAGGCCATTTTTTATAAGTGCCAGAACCAATATCCATCCTCTGCTCCTCTTCTTTGCGGTGCTGGGAGGGATCCAGACTTTTGGATTGATCGGTGTGGTGGCAGGACCTTTGGTCGCCACTCTCTTTCTGACGCTGCTCGAAATTTATATTCAAGGATTTAGGCCTGATGCAAAATCTCTTTAATCAAAAATTACCTATCAGATCATCCTCTTGTTGTATTGTTGAAATAACTCCAGCAAAGCACTAAAATAAGTGTGAGACCAACATCGATGAAGCACTCAAGAATCATCAATAACAGTGTATATCAATCTAAATTAGTAAAAAAATTTAAAGTGCTATCACATCAAATATTGGAATATTCAAATAGGGGTGATTTAAGGGGTGACTTCCAACGAGAAGTCTCGAAAATGCTTCTTGGCTTCTCTCGGTGCAACGCTATCGAATTTTGGTTAAAGGGCCATGGTAAATATTTCCGAAGTGAGATGATCCGCCTCCTCGGAAAACCCCCTCTTTTTGATATTAAACCCTATACACAAAGTGAAAATGGAGAAATTATTCCAGGGCCAAATGACCATCCAGAACTCATCGATTTATACAATGCCATCATCCAGGGCCTGATCGACTCCTCTCAACCCATGGTAACAGAAAACGGAAGTTTCTGGATAAGGAATTTAAAAAAACCTTTCTCCCTTCGTTTAAAGGTTAATAAAAAATTACAGAGCCGATATTACGACATCGGTGGGGATTACTCATCCCTTCTCCTGATCCCTCTCTCCGTGGATCGAAAAAATATCGGACTTTTAGGATTGAAAAGTAAGCATGCTCATGATTTCAAGAAGGATGAAATATCCCTCTATGAAGACCTCTCTCGGGATTTGGAAATTGCAGTCACCCATCGAGATGCCCAAGTAGATTTACGGGAGCGGATCAAAGAACTGACTTGCCTTTATGGCATAGCCAGACTCGCTACACAATCCAATTTGTTAATGGAGGAGATTTTACAGGGCATTGTTGAGGTTCTTCCTCCAGCTTGGTTATATCCCGAGATAGCCCATGCCAGGATCATCTTGGATGGGAATTCCTTTACAACCCCGGGCTTTCGGGAGGGAAAATATCAGCAGGTGGCGGATATCCTTGTTAGTGGGGATCGCCGAGGTAGTGTTGAAGTTATTTATTTGGAGGAGAGGCCAGGGTTGGATGAGGGCCCTTTTCTCCGGGAGGAACGGGTCCTTCTTGATACCCTAGCAAAAGAGATTGCTAATATCCTCATCGGGAGGCAGGCTGAACAAGATAAATTGAATCTCGAGGAGCAAGTGAGGCATGCTGACCGATTGGCAACCATCGGACAACTCGCAGCAGGGGTCGCCCACGAACTAAACGAACCTTTAGGGAGCATCGTCGGCTTTTCTCAACTTGCCCAAAAATGTCCGGGACTTCCCCACCAGGCGGAGCTGGATATTGAGAAGATATTTAATGCCTCCCTTCATGCCAGAGATATTGTCAAGAAACTCCTGATATTTGCTCGACAGATGCCACCTCAAAAGATAAAGGTTAATCTGAATCAGTTGGTTGAAGAAGGTCTCAACTTTTTCAAATCTCGATGTACCAAGGAAGGAATTAAACTGATCTGCTCACTCTCTCCTGATCTTCCAGAGGTCGATGCAGATCCTTCGCAGTTGAATCAAGTCGTAGTCAATCTCATAGTGAATGCTTTGCAAGCAATGCCTCAAGGAGGGGAGCTTAGGATACAGACGCTTTATGAAGGGAACCAAGTCTCACTCATCATCGAGGATACGGGCGTAGGTATGAGTGAGGGAGTCCTTGAAAAGATATTTACTCCCTTTTTTACAACAAAAGAGGTTGGAAAGGGAACAGGATTGGGTTTGCCCGTTGTCCATGGGATCATCACCTCCCATGGAGGGTCTATTAAAGTAGAGAGCAAGGTGGACCAGGGAACAAAGTTTGATATTCAACTTCCATTGACAAGACCGAGTATGAACGAAGGTTAACCGGGATGGCAACCTCAACTAAAAAAGACTCCATCTTAGTGGTAGATGATGCTCCAGATACTATAGAACTTCTCCAAAGAAATCTCGAATCCCGGGGATATCAGGTTTTTACTGCTCCCAATGCAATGGAAGCCATCAAGATCCTCGAAACGACAGCGGTTGATTTAGTCATAACCGATCTCAAGATGCCTGGAGCCAGTGGCATTGAACTGATCAGACATATCCGGGAAAACTTCAGAGACGTTGAGGTCATGATGATCACGGGCTACCCAACGATTGAAAGCGCTGTCAAGGCTGTAAAGTCCGGGGCTGAGGAATATCTCACCAAGCCTTTTACGGACACCGAACTCTTCTCCGCTGTTGAGCAAGTGTTTGAGAAAATCCATGTGCACAGAGCAATCCACCCCCTATGGCATCGATCCCAAAAATCTCCTTACGGGTTCATTGGTGAGTCAGAAGCGATGCAAAAAGTTTTTAGTGCCATTGCCAAAGCTACAACAACATCTGCCACGACACTAATCATAGGGGAAAGTGGGACAGGTAAAGAGCTCGTCGCAAGGGCAATTCATTACAATAGTCCAAGGAACTCAGCCCCCTTTGTTCCTGTAAACTGTGGGGCGATTCCGGAAGAGTTGCTCGAAAGTGAACTCTTCGGACACATCAAAGGAGCCTTTACCGGAGCTACAGAAACCAGGGCAGGCTTCTTTCAAACGGCAGATGGGGGCACTATCTTTCTGGATGAAATCAGCGAGACCAGTCTTTCCATGCAGGTGAAACTCCTCCGTGTATTACAGGATAAGGAAGTCTATATGGTCGGATCCACACGGTCACGAAAGGTAGATGTAAGGATCTTGGCCTCGACGAATAAAGATCTGCTCAATTTAATGAAGAAAGGACTCTTCCGTGAAGACCTCTTTTTCCGTTTGAATGTCATTACGATCGATATCCCTTCCTTGCGGGAGAGAGGGGAAGACATTTTTCTATTGACGCAATATTTCGCCACGAAGTTTGCAGAGGAATTGGGTAAACCGAAACTCCGTTTTTCTGAGAATGCAATATCTGTTCTAAGAAATTACCACTGGCCAGGAAATGTAAGAGAATTGGAAAACGTCGTTCAGCGTCTTGTCGTCATGACAGAAGGGGATCTCATCGAGGTCCCAGACCTCCCCTCCCTGATGCGTTTCTCGGCTCTGCAAAAAACGGGTTTAAATCGTACTCTCTCTGAGGTGGAGGCAGAATATATTAGAAACGTCCTCACAAGCGTAGGAGGCAATAAGACGAGGGCCGCAGAGATCCTCGGGATCGATCGAAAGACACTGCGAGAGAAACTGAGTAAGATAGGGAAAGGATCCCAATCATAATTGAGGGAACCGGGGAAATTCACCCCGATGATTCAAATCTCTCCAACAAAATCACAGACTCTTTTTTCCCTTTCTTTCCATAACCCTGCTCTTTTCTATATTTCCTATTCTCCATAATTAGCCGATTTTTTTCAAGTATTTCTCTACTTGCTAACATTCACAAAAACCTATAGGGCAGTCCTAAACAAAATGGCAGGAAGATTGCTTTAAGGTTTATTGGTTCCATATTAAATAAACCAAGGGGGTCGAACATGAAAAAGGTATCCTATCCTTTAAAGGCAAAAA
>JADDYB010000435.1_pt1 | contig 13286 bp, 10 predicted proteins | sample 8641941 | NCBI WGS metagenome assembly JADDYB01 (sample SAMN16275377, study PRJNA637457) | freshwater sediment metagenome | isolation source: Lake Kineret sediment | place: Israel: Lake Kineret | collected 2013
GTCTGAAAAGAGAAACAGAAGAGATCTCATAAATGAGATAATTGAAAAACTGCAATTTGAACTCGATCCCCGAGCCAGACACTACATTGAAAATTTTTCTGTCACCATGAGGCTGAGGCCGCCAGAAGTTGCTCTAGCACCTACGGGAGATTCTAGTGATGGTGTCTGCGGTGAAGTATGTTCCAAAGTGCAGTGCAGGGGAAAGTACTATAATCCTCCGGATTGCCCGACGGAAGATTCTAAATGCCCTACTCAAACGTGCGACCAACAAACATGCACCAACCATAAATGCCCTGCCCACTCCTGCCGCACAGTTGCATGTAAACCTTTTAACGAAGAAGTCTCTCACTACAGTAATTTGGGAAATGCAGACGTTCGGAAGAGCCTGAAATCAAAAATGAAGGAATAGAGACAGTTCATGCACTGGGAGGCCATCAATTAGAACGTAACCCGTACGTGCTCTCACAGCTTCGAGAAATGAACTTTCATTGCTGTATCTCCTCTTTTTTTTCTCTCGAAGAGGATACTGCAGTGCGAGGTAGTTAGTGAATCTGAGAGCGAGGAAAGTAGGGAGAATTATTTAGTGCCAGTATTCTCTTCAAACAAAGCGCACATGAATGAGACGAAAACAAAAATGAAAAAAGGTGTAAAAATGTCTGAAAAGAGAAACAGAAGAGATCTCATAAATGAGATAATTGAAAAACTGCAATTTGAACTCGATCCCCGAGCCAGACACTACATTGAAAATTTTTCTGTCACCATGAGGCTGAGGCCGCCAGAAACTGTGCTGGCATATGATAAAGGTTCCGATAGTACTTGTAAAGAGGTATGTCCTAACGTAGAGTGCATGAAGCACACTGATTCCGACTGCCCGAAAGAAGGCTGTAAGAAATACTGCCCAAATTTCAACTGTGATACACTCGAATGCAAGGTCCATGCCCACCAGCTCTCTCACCACAGCAGCCTGGGAAACCCAGACGTTCAGAAGCGCCTGAAGTCTGAAATGAAATAAAGCCGCAGTGAAATACATGGAACCATCTCCCTACAACCTCTTTTTTAAAGCTTTTGTTGGGCCCGATTATGTAGGTTACAACACTTTCACGAATGCGCTCCTCGAATTTTCTCCAGAAGACTACACGAGTGCTCAAAAAATTCTTTCTCATCCCCACGAAACGTCACCCCCAGGGCGAGAGAGTGATGTTAAGGCCATGCTGGAACAGAATGGGTTCCTCGTACCTGATGGGTTTGACTACCTCAAAGAATTAAAAGAGAGATATTTCAGCACCTCTTCCAGCTTATCTTTAACCATTGCTCCGACATTGGCGTGCAATTTTCGCTGCATCTATTGCTTTGAAACCAAGAGAAACGAATCCATGTCCCCTGCTACCCAGAAAGAGCTCCTCAAGTTTGTCCAGGACAACGTTCGTGAAAAAGAGGTCTTGAATGTCACGTGGTTTGGTGGAGAACCCCTCCTGGCTACTGACAGTATTATCTTCTTGTCCGAGCAGATGCACAGGATCTGCGAAGAGAAGCACGTCACCTTCAACAACAACTCTATCATAACGAACGGGTACTTACTCTCTTTAGAGAAAGCAAAAACCCTCAAAGCGCTCGGGATAACTTCTGCCCAGATCACCCTCGATGGGGTGGGTGAAATCCATGACAAAAGGAGACCACTCACCGATGGCTCGGGCACTTTTGAAGTCATTTGTGATAACATTCGAGCATGCTGCGACATCCTGGAGATTTCAGTACGGGTGAACATTGATAAATATAATCGTGATGCAGTTTATGGGCTGCAGGAATTCTTCGACCGAAATGGGATTGAAAACGTTACCGTATACCCAGGACATGTGCAGAGTTATACAGAGACCTGCAAGAACATCGATGCTGACTGCATGGCAGAAGATGAATACAGGGAGTTCAGCTGGGAATTCGAGTTGACCCAGTTATCCAGGGGGAAGCACACACCTGGCTATCCGTCACTGCTGTACGGATTTTGCATTGCCAATAACCCGCGCGGATTTGTGGTCGCACCTTCAGGATTACTCTTCAAATGCTGGAACGAGATCTCCTGTAGGGAGGAAGCGGCTGTGGGGAGTGTTTTAGCGAGAGTGACGCAGGACATGGAGAAGAATAGAGAAAAATGGAGCAGCTGGCACCCCTTTGATAACAGAGAATGTGTTGCCTGTACGTATTTACCCCTGTGTATGGGCGGCTGTCCGTACATTGCGATGAGGCTTCACCGCTTGAGTTGTTCTCGATTCAAAGCGTATTTGGAAGAGACTATTGGCGTACTTCACGCATTGGGGAGAGTGTATGACGTCAGCAGTGTAATTGGTGGGCCTTCAGACTGATGTGCGCGTGGGGAATTGTGACGATTTCTTTTATATCTTCTGTGGTTCTGCATCTTTATCTGTGTCTCAAGATGAGCAAGGTCTTTCATGTATTCTTTTCTATTTCCCTTTTCTCTTGCATCAGTTCACAGCTCTTGCTGCACGTTGTGAACGTCCCCTATCTTCTGTAGCCACTCTACAACACTTCTGAAAGCCTACTACAGAAACCCTCTTATACCCTTTCACGTGAAAAAACGCATGAATCAGTTTCACCTGGATAACCGTGATCCCCTCGCATACCTCCAGATCATGGTAGGCCTTTTCCTGTTCGCCACAGGTATCGTCTCCATCCTCAAGGCCAACCTGGGGATGGGCCCCTGGGACGTGTTCCACGTAGGGATCACCCACCACGTCCCCCTCACTTTGGGAAGGATCAACCAGATCGTGGGGTTCACCATCATCATTGTCTCAATGCTCCTCGGCATCTACCCGGGTGTTGGGACTATTTTGAACATGGTTTTTATCGGGTTCTTCATTGACGTGATCAACCCTTATGTGCCTTTTATGGACACTCTTCTCTCTCAGGTTGCACTGCTTTTGTGCAGCATCCTCCTCATCGGCATTGCCTCCGGATTATACATCAATGCAAACCTGGGAGCAGGTCCCCGGGACAGCCTCATGTTAGGATTGAGCCGGAAAACAGGAAAGAGTATACGCTTAGTCCGCAGCGCCATGGAAATAACAGTGGTTGTTGTAGGGTTCTTCCTTGGAGGCCCCGTCGGCGTGGGCACGGTGGCCTTTGCCTTTGGTGTGGGGCCTTCTGTTCAGTTTTTCTTGAAAATTGTCCCCAAAAGAGGCTTTCAAAAAGTTGTGGGAAGCACTGAAGTGCCATACGGTTCAGAGTGAGGTGAAGAAATCCTGTAGAAACAAAGGGTTGAAAGCTAACGTGCAAATTCTGTGGGTTATTATTCTCATGTCTTTTTTTGAGTTTGATTTTGAGGATTGAACATTTCCACTACTCTCACAACCTTTATACAGAGTCGTGTCACAGGTGAGACACCATTTTTGAGAAATTCTCAATTTTAGAACTGCTTTCATCCACTGAAAGTATGCACCCGCCTACGAAGCACTTCCTGGGAAACCCTTAAATGCAAACTCCGAATAGGTGGTACAGCTTCAATTCAGATCGAATAATACATGGCCAGGGCTGAAAGCATGGAACGAAAAGAACTCCCCCTACCGTTATAAGAATAAAGAAGAACAAAGAAATGCCCCACACGTACGATGTAGACCTGGGGAATGTTTTACAGGCAAAAGAGTACACATCTCTGGAATGCCACCTTTTCCTGTATCCTTACAGCAGAAAAATCCACGCCAGGAACATTACGTTCAGTCCGTACGAGGAATATGTGAAAGACATCTCATCACGCCAAAGGTCAGCCTATGTGGAGATTACCAGTCAATTCGACAAGGCTTTTGGGTTATTCTTGGGGTTTTTAATTGTTCTGATCTTTTTTACGTTCAATCCAAAAGAACTGGGTTCTATCGAGTCCATCGTCTCTGTTCTCGGTGCCTACATCATTGGGAAAGAGTTGTGGGACGATCTAGAGAAGATACTGGTGAACGTTTCAAAAGACTGGAGAATACGCTATAGAGAGACTTACTATGTTTACCAGTTACAAAAACATGCAACATTAACCCATTACTTTTATCGTGCCAAGAAACACCGGTACGGGAGAGCGCATTTACTCCCGGAGAAGGTTGACTTCATTCAGCAGAGTAATTCCCAGGCAGTGAGGATGTACTTTAACACGATGGATCTCCCCTCTCGTGAGGATTCGGCCCACATTCTCTCTGTACAGGTGATTCCCCGGTTACTGGAGGATTTTGAGAAGGATGGGTTCATGTTTGGCGTGAAATTAAGTTTTAATAAAGGTTCTCTGTTCAAAAGGTGTTTTGAGCTGTTCCAGTCCCTTGATAAAGATTCGAAGGGTTGTATAGATGGGAAGAGAGAGTGGGTTGAAGGGGGAGTTTTTTATAGGGAGACCTTCGTACTGGGGAAGGTAAAGTATTTTAAAAAAGAGGGAGTTATTGACGAAAAAAGTGTCATAGAGTACAGCAATGGCAACTAACTGAAGTCAATTTTTATTTGTCTGATGATAATAAACACTTTTCTATATTTTACCATATTATTCCTTAACCATGTCATTTTTCTTACAACTTGAGAAACCCTGAACCATCTCTCGGGAAAATTGTCAAAAACTAGCATATAGATAGAGAAAACCTCATTTTCATCATAGATTCCCAATTCCTAACTTTTCTTGATAAGGAAGTCTATATAAGGAGTCAGTATAATAAGCCAAAGGGGGAAATGAGATTTATTTCCTGAAAAAAAAACAGAATATTCGCTAATGGAGGTGAAAAAAAATGTCAATAACTGTCAAGAAAATGGAAAAAGTAAGTACCACAGCTGAAGCTGACGGTGGCGGTGGCGGTGTTTGGAAGGAATCCAAAATCAACTGCCTCTAAATCTCTTTTTATCTTTTTTTTAATCATGGTGGTAAAATGGGGAAAAGAGATAGTTACATTCGAGTGAAAGATCAGGTATTCATCCGCAATACTACAAAAGCGAATTTCCTCTTACGAGGGTCGGAAATCTACAAAATCGACGACACTGCCCTGAAAATACTGGAGCTCTGCGATGGAACACATACCTGGAAGGACATAGTAAGCAGTATTGCAGATCAAGTTCATGAACCCACAACAGAGGTTGAAAGAGCAGTCTCTGCTTTTATTGAGATGATGGAAAGTGAAGGCATACTCATTTTGTGTGAAAATCCGTCTCCCATGAACCCTATTTATGACTACAGTCGTCCCTCTTCTATTAATGTTGAAATCACGTACAGGTGCAATGAATTCTGCAAATTCTGTGCCTCCAACGCCGGTGTCCCTGAAGAGAATGAGTTGACTGATGCAGAAATCGACCGCCTCTTAGATGAAATCATCTCATTGAGGATTACTCCTGTCACCATAACTGGGGGCGAACCTTTGCTCAAAAAGGATCTAGTCATTCATATGGCAGAAAGAATATACAATGCGGGATTGAAACCCAATTTGTTGACCAATGGCACTCTCCTCACCCAACCTTTAGCCAGACAGTTGAAGAAGGCAGGAATCCAATTCGTGCAGGTGAGCCTGGATGGCACCTGTCCTGAGACCAATGACATGATCAGGGGGAGGAAAGGTGGATTCAATCAAACATTGAAAGGGATCCAGGCTTTGAAAGAAGCAGGTATTAACGTTTCTATTAGTACTGTCTTCATAAAAGAGAATTTTCACGAAATGAGAGCTATCCACGAATTGGGACAGAAAATAGATGTTCCCGTTTCCAGTGCGATCGTTTCTCCCACTGGCAGAGGATTTGACAAAGACTTGCTGCTGAACCCAGAACAAATCTGTGAGCACTTCTGCTATACCCATGAAACAGAGGACAAAAAAATCGCAAGGCTCACCATTCCAAGAGAGAAGTGTTCCATTGGGACATCGCCAGTGATAACTCCTACAGGAGATGTGTACCCCTGTATGCTCACCAAATATGAACCCTTGAACCTGGGAAATGTAAGAGAATCATCTCTTACAGAAATCTGGCAGAACTCAAATCTTCTCAAAGAAATATACCAGCTGAATGTACATAGCCTGGAACCCTGCAGGACCTGCAAGAACAGGTTGTTCTGTGGAGGAGGATGCAGGGGTCACGCCTTTGCCTTCCATCACACACTGTACAAGAATGACCCATACCGATGTGGGGCTACCAACCTGATCATCAAAGAGATTTTCGAAAGGGGCGATGAGGAAACGAAAAAAGGGATTCTGGAATTGATTCAATAAATATCTGGAGACCTTCTGAACTCAGGGGAATTTTTATTCATATTCATGAAATATGAGAACAGATATGACTGGTGCTTATTCATTTTCCCCATTTTTTCACGGCAGCATATTGTCGATTTCTTATGGAATTTCAAAATTCGGTGGATAATTCAAGAAAATGACTGCTGGGTTCATGGGTTAGGGAGGCTATGACGTATGATACTGAAATAGTGTGCCACTATCTGGCATCGATGAGGTATCCAATGCTCTGGGCAACACTACCCTAGAGAATGAGGAGCTCTCTTTCATTCACTCGTGAATTAGGCATTCACTCTCTAGTTTTTCCTTGATTTTCTCTCTGTACAAATGGTACGGGTACTCTAAGGTTTGTGTTTCAACCTGAAAATTTGTAAAACTAAGAAAATGGCGAACAAAGTAATTCCCACGAAGAGAGCGGGTTTGATAGACTTCTTTCTCTGTAATCTCCTCAATTTGATCCAGTTCACTCATTAGATCTGTCAAAAACAAGGGATGAGACGTGCAGCTGATCAATCCCCAGTCGCCACTGACTGCATACTCTTTGTGCACTCTTCCTCCTCTGGCAAAGTTGTAGAGGATTCTTGGAATCAAAGCTGGATCTCTGGTTTTAAAAAACAGATCAAACTCAGCACATTCCCTACGTGGAAAAGGAAAGAAAGTATAACTTTTCTTAATCAGTCCATTTTCTATCATTTTCTCACGGGAGTATCTCACCTGTTCATACGTCCAGAGTCTATACTGCTTCTTTTCTTGTCTCAGTATTTCAATCAATTTTGCATTCTTAAATCCTAGCAGTAAATAGGGGAGAACACTGATGTCACATTCACTCCAGCTGGTATGGTGATGCTCTAAAGACATGTCAGGGACATCACAGGGATCAAGCAGGTTATGGAGAGAGGGGCTAGGGTCCCCAGACAAGTCTGCACATTCTGAAAGCTTTCTGCTGTGAAGGACACGAATATCGTAGTCTGAGAGAATATTATTATCTTTGAGCAGTTGTAAGAGAGCTTCCATTTCTTCATTGTCTGATGAGTAGAATACTGCTATTAACACCTTTTTGTGAGACAATATAGGGGATATCCACCAGAGAGGTTCAATCAAGGTGAGATACGAAATTGCAGTTTCATAATCTTGGGCTAGTTCCAGAATGCATACCAGTTTATGAAAGGGATTCTTGCACAATTTGTCATGATAGAGATCGTAGAAAGGTCCAAATAACATACATTTTTCTCTCAGCTCTTCAAGCTTTTTCACCACCGTGTTGGACCACTTATACCTTGTGTACTTACTGAGTTCTTCAATTGACAAATCAGGAAATCTTCCCAGAGCATGAAGCAGTCCTTTTTCGTTTTCACTTATACGGATCTTTCCCATGCGAAAACTTTGTTTAAGAGATTTATAAAGTTTACCTTTTTGAGCTCCTCTCTTCCGCCAGGGGATATACCTGCAGATTGCACGTGCTATCTCTTTGTGTGATTTATAGTCGGAATTTAGTAGTGCAACCTTTTTGAGTGGTCCAAAGTAAGGTTCTATAGGATTGAGCCAGGAGGGACTGGTGGGTGTGAAGACGAGTTCTACATTGTTTTCTGCAGTTCATGTGAGGACTTTCTCTGTTTTGTGGGGGCTAAAATTGTCACAGATGATATAGAGACGTTCTTCTATTGGATCTATAGGAAAATAGCATGAAAAAAAAAGATTTGAAGGGTTGTTTAGATGGGAAGAGAGAGTGGGTTCAAGGGGGAGTTTTTTATAGGGAGACCTTCGTACTGGGGAAGGTAAAGTATTTTAAAAAAGAGGGAGTCATTGACGAAAAAAGTGTCATAGAGTACAATGGCACCTAACTGAAGTCAATTTATTTGTCTGATGGGAATTGTCTGCCGAAAAAATGAGGATAACGGAATTGTCACCGTGTCCCGTGATTATTTCAGCCTCTGTAGAGGTATCATTTTCGTGGTCTTTATTTATGATAACCCAAAAGATTATAAACATCCAGTGAAAAAGGGGAAGGAGACCATGAGTTACATCCCTGTTGAGCTGCAGGAAACCCTGAAGAGGGGAGAGTGCGTTTTATTTGTTGGTGCAGGGCTATCTGAAGATCTTCCTCAGTGGAAGGAATTAGCAGCACCTCTCGCAAAAGAGTTGGGGATTACTGAAGAAGATCCGCGATTGGTTGCTGAATACTATGAGAATAAATACGGAAGGAAAGAATTAGAAAATAACATTATCTCGCAATTGAAAAAAGACGTGCCATTGACTCATGCTCATAATCTTCTTGCCAGGTTACCAGTAAAGGCGATCATTACCACCAACTATGATCATTTGCTGGAGAAGGCTCTCTCACCAAAGAATGTTTACAAGATCGTACACGGTGAAAAAGCACCCTCAATCCAATCGAATCAGCTGCCTTTAGTGAAAATGCACGGAGACCTTGATGATCCCTCCACCATGGTGATTACCAAACCAGACTACGAGGAGTATGCAGAAAACCACCGGTCTCTAATCACCTATCTCCTCGGTTTCTTGATAACCAGTAACCTCCTCTTTGTCGGGTTCAGCCTGAAAGATCCCAATTTTGACAACATCTACACGCAGATGAGAACCTTGTTCAAGGATACACACAGGAAGAGTTATGCAGTATTCAAAGACATATCAGAGCACGAAAGAGCACGACTGAAAAGAATGGGTATTGAGGTCATCCCCATTGATACCTATGATGAGATACCTTTGATCTTTGAAGAATTCATTTCACTGTGCTCAGACCTCAAGGGAAAACCCGAGTTGACTCCTCAACAGGTTGAAAGCGTCCAGAACACGTTCCGTGAAATTGTGGAAAGGCAGAACACCTGGTTAGACCCGCGGGGCATTTTCCAGTTTGAGCGAATGCTGACCAAGAGGGAGGTAGAATTAGAACAGATATACGTTATACCGCGATTCGTGAAACAAATCATAAGGAGAAAAAAAAGAGAAAAAAATGACATGGACGAATCTAAAAAGGAAAATTCATTAAAGGATGGAGATACAGAGACACGTGGCGAAGAAAAACAAGAAGAGGATTACCTCTTTGAGAAGCAGGTTGAACTCTCCATCAAAGACGCTCTCTCCGATGTTAGTAACAAGCACGCGGTGATCCTGGGTGATCCAGGTAGTGGTAAATCCTGTCTTCTGCAGTACATTGCTTTAAAGGCAAGTGCGAACCCGTGTGAAGTGGGGGTTGACAGAGTATTACCAGTGTTGATTCCTTTGAGAGAGTATTCCAAATATGGGCAGAAAGAGATGTTTAAAGAATTTATTTTCCATTATATCGATAAACAAATTTGTTCTTTACCTGAAAATGTTCTGGAATATTTCCTGGATAAAAATTTATTCTTCTTTTTGCTGGACGGCCTGGATGAGGTCGTAAGAGAGTCGGAGAGGATTGAGGTATCGAGACAGATAGAACGGTTCATGGCTCAGTATCCTGGAACGAGGATGATTCTCACGTCTCGCCCTGCTGGTTACAGACCAGCTGCTTTAATTGGGACAGTACCTCACTTTACGCTGGCGGATTTCAATGAGGATGAAATAGAGGAATTTCTGGTAAAATGGTTCATGTTTCTGGATAAGATTGAGGAGGAAATGTTTGAGGAAGATAAAACAGTGGAAAAGGCACATAAGTTGGCAGGAATAATAATGGGGAGAGAAAAGATTTTACGGTTGGCTAAGAATCCATTACTACTGACTATTCTGGTGCTCATTCACAGAGTTGGTGGGAAACTTCCTGAACGGAGAGTTGAATTCTATGACTTAGCGGTAAGAACTGTTACGGGCAGCTGGGAGACCTGGAAGAATTTGCAGGTTGATAAAAAGATTCCTGGTCAGGGTACTGTTCTGGCAATCCTGGAGAAGGTTGGGTTCAATTTACACAAAGAAAAACAGGAGAATGTGGTGGAAATCAAGGAATTGACAACATGGTTAAAGGAGGCCATGGAGGAGGAAGTGGGTCAATCGTCCAGAGAGGAGGTCGACGATTTTATCTGGATGCTGAAAGAGAGAATGGGATTACTGGTGGAAAAAGGGGTTGGGTTGTATGGATTTGTGCATTTGACGTTCCAGGAGTATTTTGCTGCGCAATACATAGCGACAGAGAGAGATGTTGAATTGGTTAAAGATTTGATAAAGAAGTATGTGCATTCAAGCCATTGGAGGGAAGCCTTCCTGCTCGCTGCGGCCATAGCTTCACCAGAGCGAGCTGACGTGATTCTGGACAGTGCTTTGGGGGCTGAAAATCCATTTGAGAAGTATATTCATGCAAATGTTATGGCTGCAGGTTTGATGTTAGCAGATCTACCACGAGTAAAATCTTCGAAAAGAAAGGACGTAATTGAAAAGCTGATTTCGTTTACTGACCCAGGAAACATTGATTTACTTCGTGTTGATGCGCTTGAAGTTTTGGCTGAGATTGGAAGAACTTCTCCGATTGAGGACAGTTCATGGGCACTGAGATTGCTCCATGATAAAGATAGGGTTGTCCGCAGGCAGGCTGTAACCTACTTTACCACGGTAGGAGCAGCTGATCTTAAAATCCAGAAACGAATCTTTGCATTACTCCGTGATAAAGATTGGGATGTCCGCAGGCAGGCTGTAACCTACTTTACCACGGTAGGAGCAGCTGATCTTAAAATCCAGAAACGAATCTTTGCATTACTCCGTGATAAAGATTGGGATGTCCGCAGGCAGGCTGTAACCTACTTTACCACGGTAGGAGCAGCTGATCTTAAAATCCAGAAACGATTCTTTGCATTACTCCATGATAAAGATAGGGATGTCCGCAGGCAGGCTGTAACCTACTTTACCACGGTAGGAGCAGCTGATCTTAAAATCCAGGAACGAATCTTTGCATTACTCCATGATGAAGATTCGGATGTTTGCACGCAGGCCGTAAGATTTCTTTCAAGATACGCAAGAGAAGAGTCTTCAAAAAGAGCACCGAATCTCTTCAAATCAAGCCCTCTTCCCACAAGAAGAGCAGTATACACTCTCATGAAAGCTCTCCTTCAGACACAAGAAAACCCCCCAATTACCAGTAGCAAAGGAATCAACACATCTTAATCCATAAGCTCCAACCACATTTAGTTCTTCCCTTTTATCGAGATACTACCCAGAAAAATCCTAACCACCACCACGATAACAGTTCTATTCAAAACTCGGTGGATAATTCAGAAAGAGCGTGAAGCCAGCCATAGGTTCAATCACGAACCCATAATTTCCCACACTACTAACACTACTCACCCTCCATTTATCCACCGATAATCGAATTCAATAAAGTTCCCTTCACATTCTCATTTTTCATCTCCTTGAAATGATCGAGATCCTCACTAGGGCCACAACCCAATCAATCCATCCTCCTTCCTCCTCTTCAGCTCCTGATACTCCTTCCACTCATCACTGGTGACAATGAAAATCTCCTCTCTATCGTACGTCGGTTTCACCAACTTCACCAGCCCTTTGTTGACGTACTCACTGATGATGTACTCTTTAATTCTCTCCAAATGCTTGACCTCTCCTCGCAAAACGTAGGCAAAATTAAAGAGTTCTGTTAAGTATTCTCTATCGAAATCTGCATTCTTACCTTCTGAACTTCCCTCAGTCCCGAAGCGGTGGCTGTCCTTTCGTTTTGACATAGCGTCCTCCTTTTTTTCACGCTCTTTCATTTCCCTTCAAATAGATACGGAACTACCTTATTGCTCCCCAGGAACAGAACCAGTTACACCCCCAAACAAGGCTTGAATCTCCTCCCTGAAAAGGCGGTTCCCCCTCACGGGTGAGGTCTTAAGGAGAAGTGAACACGAGGCCATCAGAGAACCCACTCCACAGACTCGTCACTCCTTACCACACCTTTATAGGCAGAGTATGTTAATCTACTCCATGAGTAAACGCAACATGGTGGAGACCTACTTCATGCTCTTTCAGAATATTGTACAAAACTTCAGGATACAACCCAAAGCCTTGCGCAGTCTCCTCTACGGTAAAGAGCGCGGAGTAACAATCTCGACCATTTCGAGACACATCCACAACATGTATGCGAAAAAGGTCTCCCGAGAACCAATGGCAGTGTTAGGTCCTTTTCAAAATTCATACACCACCCTCTACTCGTGCAGTCTGAGAAAGAAAGATGGAGCTGAAAACTACCGGGTTTTCCTGCAGTTGTACTCCAACCGAATGATAGATTATGTTATTTCCCTTGCTGGAAAAAACGATTTTTTGATATGTTCTAGAAATAAAGAGCCGAATCTAACTGAGTACGGTCTGGAAATAGAAGAAAAGAGTATTTTATATACTCCTATCTTTACCATCCCTCAGAAATGGAATGAGTCTTTTGAAAATGCTTTTGAGAACATTCAAACCTATGATTATGAAAAAGGGAAAATAGAAAGGTCAATCGGGGAACAGTTGAAATGGAAGAAAGAAGATTGGGACATACATCTATCGATGAGATATAATATCCGCAAATCATTCAAGGTGGTGGCAAGAGAAGTGAATCTTGATACAAAGACTGTCATGAAACATTTTTATGAAAAAGTACTCCCCTGTTGTGTACAGGCACATTCCTTTTTTCCTCGCGGACAGGACCAGTATAGTGAGGCTTTTGTTGAAATTGTTTCTGAATATGAGCACGATTTTGTGAGAGCTTTATCACTCCTTCCCACAACAGCAAAGGTGTATCCATTGGAGACAAAGCTACTGGTAAATTTCTTTTACGAAAGATACAGCAGCCTTCTGGATACATTACAAAGGTTATCAGAGATAGGTGTTATAAAATGCTATCTCCAATCAGCGCCTCTGAGATGTTCTTACCATAATGGAAAAGCGCCTTAACCTGGAATGCCAGGGCCTGAACCATCCTCTATTCCGTCAGGTTCGATAGTATCTGCGGGGTTGAAGGGCCATTTCAGTACATTCATTTTTCTTCACCTCTGTGCGATTGTGATGGTGAGAGATAAGAACTTTTCGCAGTATGTTTCACTGTCGATGTTACAAATCATTACTATTTTTACAGTGCTTTGT
>JADDYB010000436.1_pt1 | contig 13254 bp, 10 predicted proteins | sample 8641941 | NCBI WGS metagenome assembly JADDYB01 (sample SAMN16275377, study PRJNA637457) | freshwater sediment metagenome | isolation source: Lake Kineret sediment | place: Israel: Lake Kineret | collected 2013
TTTCTATGACAAATATCAGAGAGCACTGCTCCTGGGCTCATGATGGGGATGTTACAGTGAAGGCTGTGGAACTTATCAAGATGGCAGTAAACAAAGCTCGGTTGCTCCAGCCGGTGGAGAAAAAAGAGTTACCCGTGAACAGGGAGGTTCTCTTGATTGGTGGCGGATTCTCGGCAATTAACACGGCCCTCCAGCTTTCTCGAATTGGCTTGCGGACAACTCTATTGGAAAAAGAAGCGAATTTGGGGGTCAAAACCGAGAAACTGGAAAGCTTTTATAGTTTTGACACAAACTCAATGATGAGTGCGGTAAAGGGGGATAAAAACATAGAGGTACTCACCTCTGCTCAGATGATAACAGTAGAGGGAAAGATAGGAGATTTCAGCGTAAGGATAAGGAAAGAGGGAGAAGAAATTTTCCGCAAGTATGGAGCGATAGTCCTTGCCACCGGGTATCAAACTGAGATTGCTTTAGATTCTGAACTGAAGTCTGGTATTAACATTGTGTCACAAGAGCAGTTCTGTCGCATGCTTCGGAACTCGAGTCTGGAAAAAGAACCAAAAACTATAGGTTTCATGTTTGATTTTTCCGATGAAAATTCTCGCTTTCCCACACTGACTACTCTTAATAACGCTTTGGCAGCCAAGAAAAAATGGGGCAGCGAGATTTATGTCTTTTGTAAAAGCGTCAAAGTAGATAGCGCAGGAATAGAAAAACTTTACCGGGAGGCTAGAGACAGTGGGGTGGTGTTCTTGAAATGCGAGGCCCCCCCGAGGATTACTGCGGGGAATGGGCAGGTGAAAATCGAGGCTAAAGATGTTTTAATCAGGGAAGACATAGTCTTAGCCTGTGACGTTCTGGTGGCTGAGGAGATTTATCTTCCTGCCGAAGGGACCGAAACTTTGAGTTCTGTGTTAAATGTCAGGAAAGACTCCAGGGGCTTTTACCAGGATGAAAATGTGCATCTCTACCCTGTTAACTCGGAGAAGAAGGGGATATTTTTTGTTGGAGGCTGTCGGGGTGAATCAGACCTTAGCCGGGTATTGACAGATATTTCCAGCTTGGTCATGAGCGTCCATAGCCTTTTATCTTCAGGAAAAATTCTGGTGGATGTGGAGAGGGTGAAGGCTGACCCTCAAAAGTGCGTAGCATGTCTTACTTGCATTCGTGTCTGTCCGCATGGTGCTATCCAATTAGTTCGAGTAGATGGGAATAAAGAAGTGGCTGGGATTTCAGACCTCGCCTGCGATGCTTGCGGCATTTGTGCCGCTATATGTCCGGCCAAGGCAATAAAATTTCAAGGTTATAGAGACGAGGAGATCCTAGCTCAAATTGAGGCTATAGGAGAATCATGAAGGGCTGCATCGTAGCTTTTTGTTGTGAACGTTCTGCTTATCCTGCTGCTGATTTGGCTGGAAAATTAAGGCTGCACTACCCAGAGAATGTGCGGGTAATCCAGGTGCCCTGTGCTGGTCGAGTTGATGTAATCCATATCCTGAAGGCTTTCGAGAATGGTGCTGCAGCAGTGCTGGTTATGGGATGTGAGGAAGGGGCGTGCCATCACATCACCGGAAACACAAGAGCAAAGGAAAGGGTGAAATATTCCGAAATGCTCTTGAAAGAGGTCAACGTAGATGGCGGACGTTTGAGAATGTTCAACCTTAGCCCCAATGCGCCTCACAAGTTTGTGAGAGACGTAAATGAGGTAACCGAGATAATAAAAGAGTCCGGGAGGTAAGATGATAATTGCTGAACGAAAACCTATGGAAGAGATCAAGCAGTTCATTGCTCCTTACAAGAAGGTGCTTGTGGCGGGTTGTGGGACGTGTGTCACTGTTTGTTGGGCTGGTGGAGAAAAAGAAGTGGCGATACTTGCCTCACAACTCAGGCTGGCTCGAAGTGCAGAGGGGAGTGCAATTTCGGTTCTCGAGGCTACAGTAGAGAGACAATGTGAAAGAGAGATGGTAGCAGAGATTAGAGATAACGTTGCCGAGGTTGAAGCAGTCATCTCTTTAGCCTGTGGGTCGGGAGTGCAAACTATGGCTGAGCTGTTTGAGGACAAGCCAGTGTTCCCAGGAGTCAATACCACATTTATCGGAATGCCAGAAAAGGAGGGGCTTTGGGTAGAAATGTGTGGCGCCTGCGGCGATTGCTTTCTGGATCGAACAGGAGGTGTTTGCCCGATAGTTCGTTGTGCCAAAGGGCTTCTTAATGGTCCCTGTGGTGGTACCAGAAAGGGAGGAAAGTGTGAGATAGATCCAGAGAAGGATTGTGCTTGGGTTCTGATTTATCGCAGGCTGGAGAAGCAAGGGAGACTTGACCTGATGCGGAATTACTATCCGCCGAAGAATTATCGGGCGGTAAAAAGACCCGGCAAAGTCCAGGCGGTAAAAACTTAAGGGGGTGAAGGATGGCAACACCTTTTAGGGAAATTCTTAAAACAAAAAACTTCGTGGTAACGACTGAGGTAGGACCCAGAAAAGGCTCCAATGTGTCAAAGGCGATAGAGCATATTGAGCTTCTCAAGGATAAGGTGGATGGTCTAAATGTAACTGATAATCAAAGCTCTGTGATGCGCTATCCATCCTTAGGAATTTGCCTCTTGATTAATGAGCATGGTGGCGAGCCCATCCTTCAAGTAACTTGTCGAGACAGGAACCGTCTGGCAATTCAAGCAGATCTCCTTTTCGCTTACTCCCGGGGAATAAACAATATTCTTTGTCTAACCGGTGATTCCATTGATGTTGGCGACCATAAAGAAGCAAAGCAGGTGTTCGACCTCGATTCGGTGCAACTTATCCACCTTGTTCACACTTTGAACTCCGGCAAAGATATGGCAGGAAATGAACTTGATGGGGGTATTGACTTTTGTATTGGAACGACAGCTACTCCTTCAGCCGATCCCCTCGAGCCGCAGCTTGTCAAGGTTGAGAAGAAGCTTAAAGCTGGGGTAAGCTTCATTCAGACGCAGGCGGTTTATGAACTTGATGAACTAAAGAGATTTACAGAATTCGTCCGCAATATAGATGAAAAGGTTAAAATCCTTGCTGGTATAGTACCTGTTATCGGCGCGAAGATGGCTACATATATGAATGAGAACGTCCCAGGCATTTTTATTCCTCAACATCTCATTGACGAACTGGCTCAAGCTCCGAAAGGGACAGGAGTTGCCAAAGGAATAGAGATAGCTGCTCGGATGATAAAGCAAGTAAGAGAAGAGAAAGTCTGTGATGGAGTGCACATCATGTTTATTGGACGGGAGGAAAGAGTTCCCGAGATACTGGAAGCTGCTGGATTATTATAGGATTCCTCCCTCGAATGGAAATTAAGGAGGAGAAAATGACTATAGCTTTGAGTGAACTGGATGCTAAGTTCAAATACGATGTTGCCAATGAACCGGGAGGCGAAAATATTAAGCTTTGCTTCGCCTGTGGCCTCTGCACCGCCAGTTGCCCTGTTTCTGATATCGACCAGAAATTCAATCCCCGTCGTATAATTCGCATGGTGCTTTTAGGGATGAGGAAAGAAGTCCTTTCTTCAGACACTATCTGGTTCTGCATCCAGTGCTATAACTGTCAGGGACACTGTCCTCAGAATGTTGATTTTGCCGATATCATGAAGGCTCTAAGAAGTATAGCAGTTAGAGAAGGATACGTTGCCCAGTCTTTTGTTGCCAAGATAAAGGAAATCGATGTTTACTGCCAGAGATTACGTCACGAGATGGTGAGTGCAATTGTTGACTCACGGTCTCGAGGATTGGAGGTAGAGCCTTCCGGACTTGCTAAGGAGGCATTACAAAAGTTGTAATATAAAGGTGTCATTATGGAAAAGCAAAGTGGAAATGGCAAAGTAGGGGCGGTTCTTGTCGTAGGTGGGGGTATAGGCGGGGTTCAAGCGTCTTTGGACCTTGCTGAATCTGGATATTACGTCTACCTTGTAGAGAAGTCACCTTCTATCGGGGGCGTAATGGCCCAGCTTGACAAGACTTTCCCCACCAATGATTGTTCCATGTGCATTCTTTCTCCGAAGTTGGTGGAGGTTGCCTCACATCAGAACGTCTCTCTCCGTACTTATACAGAGATAGAGAGCATTATTGGTGAGGCGGGGAATTTCAATGTGAAACTGCGCAGGAAAGCTACTTATGTTGATTGGGAGAAGTGTACTGGCTGTGGGGTATGTAGTGAATGGTGTCCTGTAGTAATGCCAAGCGAATTCAACATGGGACTCGGGTCTCGCCGTGCCATCTATGCGCCTTTCCCTCAAGCAGTTCCTAAAAAGGATGTGATTGATAAGGAAGAAGAGCGCCTTTGTCATGCTGCCTGCCGTGATGCTTGTCCTCTCCATATGAACGTTCCTGGCTACATTAAGTTGATAGCTGAAGGACAGAATGAAGAAGCCTATAGGCTCATTAGGGCCACAAACCCGCTCCCCGCTATTTGTGGGCGAATATGCTATGCTCCTTGTCAGGAAGCGTGTAATCGTAGCCAGATTGATGAGCCACTAGCCATACGAGACCTCAAGAGATTTGTGACTGACTATTCCGATATAGATAAGCTTGAGGTGCCTACTATTGACCCCACTGGGAAGAGAGTTGCCATAATAGGAGCAGGACCAGCCGGCCTGGTTGCAGCTCATGACCTCGCTCTTAAGGGGCATAAAGCAATTATCTTCGAGGCTCTTCCCAAGCCGGGCGGTATGCTCCAGGTTGGAATACCCGAATATCGCCTTCCTAAAGAAATTGTCCATAGGGAGATTGAATATATAACAAAACTCGGCGTTGAGATAAAGACCGGCGTTGAGGTCGGTAGGCACATTTCTCTGGGCGAACTTAGAAAAGAATACGACGCTATCTTTATTGGTATTGGCGCTCATCAGGGGATGGAACTAAGAGTTTCTGGGGAAAATCTTCCCGGCGTTGTACAAGGGGTCGACTTTTTACGCCGGGTGAGTCTCGGTGAGAAGGTAAGAGTGGGTAGGAAGGTTGCTATCATTGGTGGCGGAAACACGGCGATTGACTGCGCCAGGACAGCTAAGCGTCTGGGGGCTGAAGAAGTTACTATCCTCTATCGTCGTACCAGAGCCGAGATGCCAGCATCTGCAGAAGAGGTTGATGCTGCTGAGGCAGAGGGCATCAAGATTGAATTTCTGGTTGCTCCCAGCCGTTTTATCGGCAATAAAAGGCTGTCTAAAATTGAGCTTATCAAGATGAAGCTTGGCGCTCCCGACGCTTCGGGACGCCCTCGCCCAGTGCCCATTGAAGGCTCTGAATTTCAGCTTCCTGTAAATACTGTTATAGCTGCGCTGGGACAGGTGGTTAAAACGGATTTTGCCAAGGAACTGGGCGTTTTGCTTTCTCAGCGTGGAACTATTGAAGTGAATGCTGGTAACGGTGCAACCAATATTGAGGGTATTTTTGCCGGTGGTGATGCGGTGACCGGTCCGGCTTTTGTAGTGGACGCCATGGCAGCCGGCAGGCGAGCTGCCCGCTCTATAGACGCATTTCTGCGCGGCCTGCCTTTGCCGGCAGAGGAAAGGTCGGAACCTCAGAAACTAACAGCTGAGGAAATCCAAAAGTTGAAGAATCGCTTTGCTGAGCAGCCACAGCATAAAATGGCGGGAACCCCTTTAGAGCAGAGGGAAGGTTTTGAAGAGGTCACTTTGGGTTACTCGGTGCCGGAAGCATGTGAGGAGGCTAACCGATGTCTGGCCGGGCAGGTCACAGGATGCATCCAATGCCTCGAGTGTGTTGACCGATGTGAAGCTAAGGCTATTGACCATTCCATGAAAGACACGTTCGAGGAAATAAAGGTGGGAGCAATTATCTTCTCTGGGGGATATGAGTGCTATAACCCGAGTGAACTTTACGAGCTTGGCTATGGTAGGCTTCCCAACGTGGTCACCAGCATCGAATTCGAGCGTATATTAAGTGCCTCTGGACCCTTCCAGGGCGTCTTGCAACGGCTCTCTGATGGAGTTCCTCCACAGAAAATAGCTTTCATTCAGTGTGTGGGCTCAAGGGATGCCAAGCATAACAGACCTTATTGCTCTTCTGTCTGCTGTACTTATGCCATTAAGGAAGCTATGATTGCCAAGGAACATAGTACTGTTCCCTTGGATATAACTATCTTTCTCATGGATCTCAGGACCTACGGCAAAGATTTTGATAGATATTACGAACGTGCCAAGGAAGAAATCGGCATACAATTCGTCAGGTCGAAGGTCTACAGCATTGAAGCGGTAGATAGCACAGGTGACCTGGTAGTCAGATTTACTACCGAGGATGGCGTAACAAGGACCGAGAAATTCAGTATGGTGGTACTTTCTGTAGGGTTCCAATCTTCTCCAGAATTAGTTAACCTCGCTAAGAACGTTGGAATCCAGCTTAATCCATACGGATTTTGTCAAACAAAGCCTTTCTCACCAGTGGAGACCTCCAAACCCGGAATATTCGTCTGTGGTGCCTTTTCGGCACCTAAGGACATTCCCGAGACAGTGATGCAGGCGAGTGGTGCTGCGGGTGAGATTTCTGCCTTTTTAGCTTCTGCCAGGAAGACTTTGACCAAAGAAAAAGTGTACCCGCCAGAAAAAGATGTGAGTGGAGAAGAGCCAAGAATCGGGATCTTCATCTGTCACTGCGGGATCAATATCGGCGGGTATGTAAATGTCCCTGATGTCACTGAATTTGCTCAGACCTTGCCCAATGTAGTCTATGCCGAAAGAAATCTCTTTACATGTTCTCAAGATACTCAAGAGAGAATAAAGAAAGTAGTTGAGGAATTCAAGCTTAATCGAGTTGTTGTGGCATCTTGTACCCCGAGGACTCACGAACCTTTGTTCCGAGAAACGATCAGAAAGGCTGGACTCAATCCATATCTTTTTGAGATGGCGAATATTCGGGATCAATGCTCTTGGGTACATATGCGTGAGCCAGATAAAGCAAGTGAGAAAGCCAAGGACCTGGTGAAAATGGCGGTAGCCAAAGCGAGGCTGATTGAGCCCCTAAAACCTTTGTCTCTTCCAGTTAACCGTTCTGCGTTGGTCATCGGAGGTGGGGTAGCCGGAATGACCAGCGCCGTAACCTTGGCAGAGCAGGGATTCGAGGTCCATCTTATTGAGAGGAGCAACGTGCTTGGTGGGGTAGCCAGAAGGATACATTACAGTCTTGATGGTGAGGATATCCAGCAATTTCTTGGCCAACTTATTAAGAAAGTCCAGGAACACCCCAAGATTAGAGTCTATACTGATACCTGGATTGTGGATGTCCATGGGTATGTCGGCAACTTCACCACGGAAATAATGAGGTATAGAGGTAGGGTTATAGAAAAGATAAACCATGGGGTCGCCATAATTGCCACTGGAGCCGAAGAATATAAAACGGATGAATATCTCTATGGTAGAGACCCAAGGGTGCTTACTCAACTTGAACTTGAGGAAGAAATCGTAAAGGAAAATCAAGACATAATTAGTTGCAACAACTTGGTAATGATTCAATGTGTAGGTTCTCGCAACAACGAACGTCCTTATTGCTCCAGGGTATGCTGCAACGAGGCAATTAAGAATGCCTTGAAGCTTAAAGAATTGAAACCCGAAATCAACATCTATATCCTTTATCGAGATGTAAGAACATATGGATTTTATGAGGAGTATTACGAAGAGGCAAGACGGAAGGGGATTATCTTTCTTCGTTACGACTTGGAAAATAAACCTCGCGTCAGGCAGATAAGAAAAGACGGGCAGTTTCTACTCAGGGTTGAGATCAATGACCCTGTGCTTGGAGAGGATGTGGTAATTGATGCTGAGATTCTGGCTCTAAGTGTGGCCATGGTTTCTTCGCCGGATGTGAGGGAGCTTGCGATGCTATACAAGGTGCCCGTCAATGAGGACGGCTTCTTCCTAGAAGCGCATGTTAAACTTCGTCCTGTGGATTTTGCCACTGATGGGGTTTTCATCTGCGGGCTGGCTCACGCGCCGAAATCCCTTGAGGAAAGCATTGCCCAGGCGAAAGCTGCTGCCTCTCGTGCTACTACCATATTGGTTAAGGATGCCATAATCGGTGAAGGCATTGTTGCTTCTGTGAACGAGGAACTATGTAGTGGTTGTGGCGTATGCGAGGTCCTTTGCCCTTATGGGGCGATAGCTGTGGATCGAGAAAAAGGAGTTTCTGCGGTAAATGAAGCTCTGTGTAAGGGTTGTGGTACTTGTTGTGCTGCGTGTCCCTCTGGCGCTGTTCAGCAGCGAGGATTTACCAGACAAGAAATCTCGGCAATGCTTAGCGCTGCTTTAGCAGGAGTATGATAATGGATAATTTTGAACCCAGAATTGTTGGCTTCTGTTGCAATTGGTGTGCCTATGCCGGTGCTGATCTTGCCGGAATAAGCCGATTCCAATATCCACCCAATTTAAGAATGATAAGGCTAATGTGTTCTGGAGCGATGGCTCCTGTGTATGTCCTGGAAGCCTTTAAGCTAGGAGCTGATGGTGTTTTTATAGGGGGATGTCATCCTAGAGATTGTCACTACCTGGAAGGGAACTACAAAACGTTGAGGAGGATTTTGCTTCTCAAGAAACTCTTGCCCCAGCTTGGAATAGAGCCGGAGCGGCTAAGGCTGGAGTGGGTTTCCGCTGCCGAGGGGCAGAGATTTGCCCAGGTAGTCACTGATTTCGTTTCAGAAATCAAGAAGCTCGGCCCCAGTCCCTTGAAGGGTGATGCTCATGAGCTAGCCAAAGTTGCCCATCAGGCTGTAGTGCCTGGTGTCTAGTCTTATATTCTACTGGGCACCCATCCCTTTTTGACTGCCAGCTGTCTTGCGCTCTCCAGGTTGTTTAGGCTATTTATATTAAAAAAGCTTAAATGCTCCGGGTCATGTCTATTTATCTCGTCCTCTTCGATATATCTTATCTTTACCATGCCAAAGAGTTCGCTAATCCTCAGTTCATTGTGCTCCAGTAACTCCTGGATGGGAGCCACGCAATTCTTGGAATATACCGCGCAAAGGGGCTCTACTTTCTTTTTTATCCGAGGAACAACGACATCAAATGTAGAACAGATTTGAGTCATATACTCAAGCAAGCTAGTACTCAAAAACGGTGTATCACAACCAACAACGATGGCCTGCGAATTTGATGAGGCTATTAAACCTGAGTAAATGCCCACCATCGGACCCTTTCCAGGATAAATATCGGTTACCGTTTTTATCCTTATGGCCGAGGAACAGGGAATCGCTTCGCCATGGGCAGTTGCTATGATGATTTCTGTACTGAGGATAGCAAGACGGTCAACAACCCACTGGATAAGACTCTTACCCCCGATAACCTGAAGAGCCTTGCTCCGACCAAACCTTAAACTTTTGCCTCCGGCAAGAATAATAGAAGTCATGCTCAAAACTCCTGAAATAAAAAGTTACGTTAGCATACTGGACAAAGCCAGGCAACCCGTTGTCGGGTGAGCTAGTTCAGATCGATGGGTGACACTTTATATGTATGTAACGGTGGAAAATAACCTTCGTGTCATTGCGAGCCCCGACCTGTCGGGGCGTGGCAATCTCATGCCCCCACCGAGATTACTTCGTCGCCTTCGGCTCCTCGCAATGACGAAAAAGAAGTGTCACTAATCGTATGAACAAGTACAGTTGCTTGCCTAAGCTCTCCTGACTCTATTAGAATATTAACATAAGCACATGACAATCGTTACCGTAATTTCTAGCCATATCTGTTTTTCTTTGGTTGGGTGCTGGCATTATGCAAAGATTTGCTATTAGGTAACCGGATGTGAAAGTCTTAGGTATTGAAACCTCTTGTGATGAAACTGCTGCTGCCATAGTGGAGGACGGCAGCAGAATTATATCTAATGTTGTAGCTTCACAAATAGATATTCATGCTCGCTATGGCGGCATAGTCCCCGAAGTCGCCTCAAGGCAGCATCTCCTTACTATTATCCCGGTTATCAGCCAGGCAATGACCGAATGCACCTGGCAGGATATCGATGGTATTGCTGTGACTTTTGGCCCGGGGCTGGCCGGCTCGCTGTTAATAGGCGTTAACGTGGCCAAGGCACTTGCCTTGGCTAAAAAATTACCTATTACCGGGGTAAACCATCTGGAAGCACATGTCTATGCTAATTGGCTGGCACCCTCACCTGAATACTCTCCTTTGAAGGGAGAGGGAACGGAGAGGGTAAATTGTGGAGTGAATTTCCCCTGCCTTTGTCTCGTTGTCTCAGGCGGACATAGCGATTTAGTATTGATGAAGGGACACGGGAAATTTGAGAAATTGGGACGAACTCGGGATGATGCTGCCGGCGAAGCCTTTGATAAAGCCGCCAGAATCCTGGGTTTAGGCTATCCAGGGGGCCCAGCTATTGAACGGGCAGCTCGCTCTGGAATTCCTTGCTTGCCCCTCCCCCGAGCCTGGCTCAAGGAAAGTCATGATTTCAGCTTTAGTGGACTAAAAACCGCTTTGTGGCATCTTGTTCACAAGGGAGAGGTCTCAGTGGCCGATGCCGCAGCAAGCTTCCAGTTAGCTGTAGCCGATGTTTTGGTCGTCAAGACAATTGAGGCCGCCAGGCAATGGAAGGTGGAGCAAATTTTACTTAGCGGTGGAGTGGCAGCCAATAAGACATTAAGCCAGCATTTCCTGGCAAACTCGCCAGTGCCGGTTCTTATTCCCCCTCCCCACTTATGTACTGATAATGCTGCTATGGTGGCTGCTTGTGGTTATTATCACTTCCAGGCTGGCAAGATAAGCGGTTATGACCTGGATGTAGTGCCCAGCCTCAGTCTTGGTTGACCTCTCTAGTAGTCCCGTTCTAGTTCAGATAGATGGGTGACACTCTATATGTTGGTAACGTTGGGTAATAGCTTCCTGTGTCATTGCGAGCCCTGACTTGTCGGGGCGTGGCAATCTCAGGGATTGCTTCAGCTGGCTTCGCCAGCCTCGCAATGACAAAAAAGAAATACCACTAAATCATATGAACGAGTACACTTCCCTGAGAAGCTTCGGCTTGCAGGGTAGATAGGCGAAACCGATTTTGAAAATTTTGTGCTGGGACTATTTGGCTATTTTTTTACTTTATTCAACTAGGTTCATTTAACCTTTACATCCAGGGTGAAAAATCGCTCCCCTTAGGACTTTCAGGCTATAACAAGAAAACCTTGATGCACAAGTGTATGACTTTTAGGCTATAGACAGGCTATAGAGCTTCTATTAAGATTTTGATACTGAATGTAATAACAAGTCAAGGGAGTATGAAATTGGAGATAGAAGTAAAACGCCTCCAGGACGAGTTCGTGACTCTTAAAATGGCAATCGAGGAGGCGATAATAAAGGGGCAAAAATCCGTAGCCGTCCTCAGTGACATTCCAGAGTCAGGCTCGGTTTCCAATGAGGACTTTGCCCTCACCCGCGTGAACGCAGGTTCGGGGATTGTCGGCTGGGTCGATGATTTCTAAACTTGCGTCTCAGTATTTCTCAACTTGCTAGAGAGCACTGTGAGCATCTACCCTCACGACAGTATTTCCTGAAGACGTGAATAAGCCCTTGCTGACAGCAGGCAGTGAAATCGGAAGGCTCTTCAAGGCAAAGTTGATTTTCCATATGCCGTGTTATGCAATTCTCAGCCAATTTGGGATAATTACGGAAAAGCTCCATAGCTTTCTCTACCAGCCTTGCCTCATTGGTTAACTCTCCCCAGGAGAAAGTAAAGGGCAATATCACGTTTACTATAATTTCACCTGCTTTGCTAGTTCCTAAAAGAGCCGATATCTTTGTTTTGCTTCTGACATCAAAATCGAAATGGTCCTGCCAGTAGCTATCGCCGGTCACGGTCAAGCCGTTCTCCAGCATGCGGTGCCCCTTGGGCAGAGGTGCTTCCTGCACCAGCTGCAATATCCCTGCTAACAATTTTCCTTCGACAGGCTCAGGACGGGTTCCTGCGTAGTAACGCTCAAGAAGATGGCTCTGGGCGACAATGCGTCGTACTGGAGAATTGTTGGGGTATATGTGTGAGAGGTTCCAGTCATCTTCCTTCATTGGTTCAACTTTTTTACCCGCCGACTGCCATATTTGCTCCAATTCCCGGACTTCTTTTTCCTTTGACAGGCTCAGGACAGGTTCTCTGGCAAACGTTCCTGGCCATCTTTGAGAAGGCAATAACCCGGCTGTGCCTAACAACAAGGCTTGCTTTGGGGCCAAGCCTTCTCTGGATTCGATAGAATTGAGGGGCATTCTGTCAGCAAGGTCTTCAAAAGGCTTTGTGTTTTTAGCATAACCCAGAGCCCTCATCATACCCCGGAAAAGCACCTGCCCTGCCTTCTCTCGCTTTAACTTGGCTTGGAAATGCCTCGCCTTATGCTTAAACCTTGCCTCACCAGCAGTGTTTAGTAGTTTTTCCAAAGTCTGCCTATCTATGTGGTCCAGTATCTGGAAGCAGGGGAGCTGGTGGGGCAGCAAATAAGCTTGGTGCCGCAACGCCTTCGCTAGACATAGCACGGGAACTGTTTTGCCGCTTTGTAGTAAGGTAGCTGAATTACAATCATGCCACATCACGACATGAAGGATGACATTGTTATATTCAGTACTAGCATCATGCTCATGGCTATACCAATCGCTGGATTTAACATGAACTTCTATATCCCCTTTCGTCAGATGAGATTTATTTACAATGACTGCATCCCGAAAATCAGGGCCGTTGTCACCGTTAGTCCTTCCCGGATAGATTACACTGACGAACTCGTCTTCCGTGGAGAGCAGCTCCTTTCCCACCACTTGTTGCCACATTAGAGCGGCTTGTTTTTCTGAGAATATTATCCGATTACGTGTAATCATGGCGTAAAAAAATTACTTATCGCTTGGTATCACATTGTTTAAGCTTTAAAGCATTGCTCAAAATATTTCCTCTTGCCCTTTGGAAAAACCGCAGCAGCCGACCTTAATTTGATTCATTGTGCTTCTCTCCAGCTCTGTAAGCAAAACCACTACGCTCGGCAATTATGCTGAGCAAGGTAGCTGATGCTCCGCGGGGCCGATACATCCCATTTTCCCATTCGCTGATTGTTTGCTGCCGCGTGCCTAGCTCCTCGGCTAGTCTTGCTTGAGTTAGGTTCAGATGTTGCCTCAGCGCACGGACATCTTCTTTACTCCATTGTCTTTTTTCCCTTTTTCTTTGCTCCATCGCTTTAAGATTATACACGGTTTAGTGTAATAATTCAAGAAAAATTTGGCAAATTTTTTCATAAAACCCCTTGCTTTAGATCGGAA
>JADDYB010000437.1_pt1 | contig 13228 bp, 23 predicted proteins | sample 8641941 | NCBI WGS metagenome assembly JADDYB01 (sample SAMN16275377, study PRJNA637457) | freshwater sediment metagenome | isolation source: Lake Kineret sediment | place: Israel: Lake Kineret | collected 2013
CCTTGTGCGTCTTCCCCAGCTCCCAGGGGAATCCGCCGTGGGTCCTCATATTTGCATCCGTGAGCTTGCAGTAATAGCGTTTCACTTTGTGTCCTCCTTTCTATGTTGTAATATATAAAAAAATCAAATAGATAGCTATTGTAAGCAACCCAGCGAGCATATCGTAACTATCAAGCCGGTGCTTCTCTTTGTAGCTATCTACTCGGCTGGGCATTGTTTTCATATCTTTTCAAAATTCACGAGTTCAGAATAGCATCCATTTGAATGCCCATACCATCGGATCGTTACAGATCCCTTGATGGTTGCAAATTTATAAAATGTCCAAGTATGGGATTCATGGTAATCCTCTTTGGGGGCATCATCTTTGTTAGTCACTAAGTGTTGGTGGAAAAGCTCCTCTTCAGCCATCAAAAGGGGATTTCCTATAAGGTCTTGGATATCCCCATTGATATCCTCGATTGTTACCTCTTCGCAACAGCCTTGGCAATGGGACATCTTGTATTTTGTTTCATCACCGAATATAAAAAGAATTTCATCCTTGAAATTATTAATCTCAAGTGAAATTATTGTTTTTCCTATGACTTCTGTATATTCATTGACCATTTTTTGTCTCCTTTCTGATTAGGGTTGATATTGACGTGCTATTTAGACTATTGGGGTCCCGATTGTAATATATGTTCCACATGAGATATTTTGGCTCTTCATGTGCCCCAATCTGCATTCCGCAGTATTTGATCCATACATGGCGGAGATCAAATGGGCGATATTGTCGGTTGATGTCTTGTACACGGCGGACAGCCCCCCGTATGTCCGCCGATACTTTGTTGTAATGGATTAGGGTATTCATTTTTCACAACTTATACGGTTAGGATTAAAATCATTCCTACCACGGTTAAAAGCAAGCTTGTGATCCAGGTTGTTATAAATATCATCTTCGTCATTTTCTTTCTCCTTTTTTTTAGGTTATGTTATATATAAATGCAATACCCGTGCCAATCCCACCACCCCGAAACCCTTGATAATCATAGGCCCTGTTTTCGGGGAGGAGCAAAAACTGACAAAAATTGTTACATTGTGACAAGAATTGTAACATTTTTAAACAATTATTTTTTGAAAAAATGGCATGTTTTTGATATTTGCTATCTTGTTTTTTATACATTTTTCATAAAAAAGTGTTATAATATATTAGGAAAGGAGAATAAGCATGGCAAGTCCAAATAGCGAATGGAATATCAAGATTATGGCACGGCCATATGATAAGTCGAAGATACGCCCCCGTGAATGGCGGTTTCTCAATGCATACATCGAGAACGGGGGGAACGCGATACAGGCGGCAGCGAAGGCGCGTGGCTACAATCTGAAGAAGAAAAGCGATTATTATGCCGCCGCTAAATGGGCGGGTACTGTGATTGTCAAGTTGCGTCCGACCATCTCCGAGCAATTGGAGGCCCTGGGGCTTACCGATAGGTATTTGGCGGAGGTGGCCTTGGAAGGATTGCAAGCTACGAGGAGCACGATCCATGGGGAGATCGTGGAGGACCATCCGACACGCCATAAATTTTTTGAGTCCGTAAACAAGCTCAAGGGTAATTTTCCCAAAGCGGAGATGGACATCAACCTGAATGCTAAGACCGGGGTGGTCGTGGTGCCTGGCTTGGCCACGGATGAGATGGAGTGGCTCCAAGCGATGGAGAAGTTCCGCTCCATGATAGGGGAAATGAAAAAGATCGATGTCGATGGCAAATAGTGATATTGCAGCAAAGGATCTGAAAGACCAGAACGTATTATGGAGGCCCAATATGGGCAGTCAGATCCTTTTCCTTTCCTGCCCGTATCCGGAGGTATTTTATTTTGGGACGCGCAAGGTGGGGAAGACAGAGACGCTCTTAATTGATTATCTACGGGACGTGGGGAAGGGATACGGATCGAACTGGAGGGGATTGCTTTTTCGGAAGACATTCCCGCAGACACGGGACGCCGCATTGAATTCTATGCAGTTATTCAAGTCTGCATTCCCTGGCGCGAAATACAATGGGAACGAGCATATGTGGACATTTCCCGATGGGGAAATCCTTTATTTTTCCTATTTTGACAAACCGTCGGACTACGGCAACTACCACGGCCATTTCTATCCATGGATTGCTTGGGACGAGCTCACGGAGTGGCCCTCCCTTGAGGGATATCATTTGATGAAAAGTTGCAACGTGGCCCCGGTCGGCGGGGTGCCCTTCCGCCTCCGTGCCACCGGGAATACGTGGGGGGTGGGGCGTTCTGTGGTCAAGCGGCATTTTATCGATGAGGCCGGTAATTGGGGGATACCGATCACGGACAAGGAGACCGGGAGGAAGAGGATTGCAATCTATGGGGACATGCTGGAAAACATCCCGTTCATGCGTACAAGGGGAAAGGAATTCCGCGACGGTATCTTATCAATGCAGGATACGGAGAGGATCAAGTCCTGGTTGGGGGGGAGTTGGGATGTATCAATCGGCGGGTTTTTTGCTGATGTTTGGGATAGCAAGAGGAACATCATTTCCAAGGATGATTGTTTTGTGCCCCCGGCGCATTGGCCGTGTTGGCGCTCATTTGATTGGGGCAGCGCCTCCCCGTTTTCCGTCGGGTGGTGGTGTGAATCTGACGGTACTGAGGCACCCAATGGCAAGGTCTATCCAAGGGGTGCGTTGATCCGTTTTTGGGAATGGTATGGGAACGACAAGAAGGCAAGGGATTTGAATACCGGGCTCAAGATGGGGAATCCCGATATAGGGAAGGGGATCAGGAACATAGAGAAGCGGTGGCCACAGTTGCAGATACGCAAGGGACCGGCGGACACGCAGATCTTCAGCCGTATGGGGCGTGAATCCATACACCAGGAGATGGGTGGGAATTTGTTTATCGAGGCCGACAAATCCCCAGGATCACGTATCACTGGCCTCCAGCAAATGCGGGATCGGTTCCGGGGATATGAAGATACCGGGCCGATGATGTTGGCAATGGAATGGTGCGCTGATTTCATACGGACAGTCCCTGAATTACAACGGGATGAGAAGGAATTGGAGGATACGGCGCAGAACCAAGAAGACCATATTGCTGACGAAGTCCGTTATATGTGCCTTTCCCGTAGGGTCAAGAGCGGCAAGGGAAAACAGGTAATGAATGTGGCGGACATTTTGATGCCAGATCAATATTATTGATTTAAATAAAGAAAGGAAAATGCTATGATAGAAAAATTCATGGAAAAATTTTATAAATGGGTGGCTTTTAAATTGCCAAAACGTCTTGTTAAATGGGCAGCTATGCGTGTGATAGCACACGCTACGCAAGATAAATGGGGAAGCCAGGTTGTACCTGAACTTACGGCAATGGATGCCGTTAGTAGATGGGATCTTGCTTAATGAAAGGAATGATGAAATAAATGGCGAACAAGCCAATTTTACGAAACAAGACTGCCGTGAAGGATGGCGTGCAGGTGCCCTATGTCGAAAAGGTACTCCGACAAAATATCTCTGTGTCATCTAATAAAGCTACCCCTATTGTATCCCAGAATGACATTAATCTTGACAAGACGCACCAAGATTATGATATTCTGGACCCTCGATGGGGGAAATTGTATGACTGTTTCATGGGTGGGGGATTTGTGGAAAATGCGAGTGATGATGTGTACCTGGTGAAAAACGACAACGAGAAACAGAAAAAATATGACATACGGAAAAAATTGTCGAAATACTATAACAAGAGTGCACAAGTGATCGGTACATTTCAGGGACATATATGGAGACGGGAGCCGAATAGGATTTTGCCAGATTCGACAACTATATTGATAGAAAATGTAGACCGCATGGGCATGTCTGCTAATAGATTTTTTGCCCAGGTCACCAAATGGGCACAGGTGCTTGGTGCATACTACGTGTTGGTGGAATACCCGCTCAACCCTGGATACGGGGAATTGGAAAAGCAGAGCATTGCTGATGAGCGTGCACTCGGATTGCGTCCTTATCTGCGGATGATAGACCCACGGGACGTCCTTGATTGGGGGTTTTCTACTTCTCTGGGGGGATCTCCGGTATTGGAATTTGCGGTAATCCGGGAGAATGAAATATTATTCAAGTCCCCATTTTATCCGACCAAGACGCAGACACGATACCGTGTATTATATCCGAATAGGCAGGAAATTTGGGTATATGATGAGATGGGGGACAAAAAGGAGCCATCCCTTTTGGCTGAACTTCCGAATTCATTGGGAGCGGTCCCACTTGTCCCATTCTATGGGGACGAGATCCGTTACGGGGTGGGTAAGTCGGCATTATACGACATCGCCGGGCTAAATCTTGAGCTGTACAACAAACATAGTGCGCGGGTGTTTGCTGAATTGATGGCTGCTTTCCCAATACTTTGCTTAATCGGGTGGGATGATGATACACCAGTGAAGGTGTCTGAGGACATGGCGCTGTTAAATCCCAACACTGACTCCCACGCATCGTACCTGGAATTCAGCGGGCAATCCATAGGGGCGCTCCGTGATTCGGAGAAGGACATCATAGCTGAGATCATAGACATAGCATTGAAGCAGGTGCGGACCACGAGCGGACAGCGGGAGGCGGCGGAGTCAAAAAGGATAGACCGATTAGAGTCTATGTCGGAATTACAGGCGCGGGCATGGGGGTTTGCGAATTCGGAAAAGCAGGTTTGGAAATATGCGGCCAAATGGATGGGGGAAAAGGAAAGTGATGTCTCGGTGTCCTACAATCTTGATTTTTCCCTTGACCAGATCCAGTCTGACCTTGTGGCGCGTTTGATGGACATGCGCGCGATGGGGGACTTGAGCCGTTCCACCCTATGGGATGTTTTGAAAGACGGAGAGGTACTGCCGAAGAATTTTGATCCTGAGATGGAACAAAAAAAATTGGAAGAGGAAGCCACGGTGCAAATCCCTTATGCCCCAGGGGCAGGGGAAGGTGAAGTGGGATGATGAATAGGGGGAAGGCAAAGGAAATAGCCAAAATCGGCAAGAAATCCACAATAAATAAGCGCTTTGCCTTTTCCCTTTTTGTTTGTAAAAATTATGATTGAACAATCCTTAGTCGCAGATTTGATTTTAAGAAACAGACATTTTTTGGATGCTTTTGCCTCCGGCCTGTCTGGGGATCTTTTTGCCATATTGCAGAATGCACAAAAAGAGATTCTTGGGAAGCTTGAAAAGCCCAAGATGAATGAGCTTTCCAGGGCTCATTACAAGGCGGTGCTCGCGGAATCCTCGTCCATCCTGAAAGAGGCATACCAGGAGATGGGCCAGGAGACGCTTGAATCCATGTCCCAAGCGGCTCAACTTGAATATTGGGCGGTGGCCAACGCTATACGGTCGGAGGCGGGATTGAAGAAGATCCGCGAGGACGCCCCAAACATGGGCCTCCCCGAAAAGGCATTGCGGCATATATTAACGGTCCCGGTCGGGGGATACAAGCTTTCAGATCTTATGTCCAAGATGCAAAAAGACCACCAGGTGATGATCCGATATGCGTTGACCCAAGGGCTGGTGCAGGGGCAGGGTATGTATACCATAGCGCGGAACATACGGCGCTCTACCGGTATGGCCATGCAGGCATCACGGACTCTGGCGCGCACCACGATGATGGAGGCATCGAACCAAGCCCTCCTGGAAGTGTATACGGAAAATGGCAAATATATCACGGGATACAGGTGGCTCGGGACGCTGGATAGCCGGACGTGCATGATATGTGCCTACCTGGACGGCAAAATGCACGATACTGTGGGTGGGTTCCCGTTTGAACCTCCCGCCCATCCCAATTGCCGATGCGTAATTGCTCCTGAGACTGTCTTCGAGGACAAGGCATTGGAACGGCCCGCCAAGGTCTGGGATAAGGAGCAAGGGAAATATGTATATCAGAAAGTCCCGGCATCGGAGGGCTATGGGGAATGGTTCGCTCGGCAAAACGAAGAGTTTCAGAAAGAATATTTAGGACCGAGAAGGTTTGAGCTGTGGAAGACTGGGGATTTGAAATTTGATCAGTTTATAGGGACAAGAGATGGGCAGCCGATGCCGTTGCGGTTGGATACATTGCAGAGACGGTATGGGATTTCTCCGTTGCGGGAATTTGAAAATACAAAAGATGCCGAAAATTGGCTTTCCGATAGGTTTGGCATTGACGTTAATTACAAGAATTTTGATCCTTTTGTTGCGAATACTCTAAATAAAGTTATTTTTGACCATCTTTCTGAATGGCCAAAATTGAAAGAGATCACAAATTATTGTGGGGATTATAAAAAGCAAATGATCGGGATTCACGCCGATGAGATTAAGAGATCGATACATAGATTAAAGGATTTAGTGAAGGATGGAAAAATAACTAAAGAGAATTATGATGGACAATTGAAAGAGTTGAGAAAGCTTTTTAAGGAAACTATAAACAAGATAGATAATGATGCAATTGCCATGACCTGGGATATTCATTTTTTTGAAAAAAGTTCCATGGATAAATGGGCGGGGGTTAGCATATTTCCGGATTGGGTATCCCTTGATAAAGATATTCTTGCAAAAAAGTTTTCCGATTTTATGGGGATAGACCCTAATTGGTTCCCACCTGGATGTTTTAAAATGGGGGCTATTCTTACACATGAAATGGGACACCAGATTAATTATTTAATGAGATCAATTCCATATAGGCATATAACTGATGAAGAATATACGAAAATTGAAAAAATATATCGGAAATGTAAAGTTGCTGGAACCATCAAGACTTCTGTATCCGGTTATGCGGAATATGCGGCTATACAAAAAAATGACATACGTGAATTTATTGCTGAATGTTGGAATGAATTTAAGAACAATCCTGGGGCACGGGAAGTTAGCGTAGAAGTTGGTGGTCTTTTGGTTGATGCCTTGAAGAAAATTCATGGATTATGACATAATAATAATAGGGGGTTTGATTATGGTAATTGGGCATCCTGTAAAATGTTTTGAATGCAGACATCTCTTGACAAATAAGGAAGAATCTGCAAAATGCGAAGCATTTCCTGAAGGAATTCCATATTCTATAATAATTGCTGGAAGCATTCATGACAAGGTATGGAAGCGTTTTTCTGATGAAATCATATCATCTTTTTCTAAGGGAACTTTGGCGCATGATGTGAGTGAGGGCCAGGTCGGTGAATTTGTGTTTGAACCGAGGGAAAAATAAATGACAGCATACAAACCGAACTTCAAGAATCCAGGATTGCCTACTAATCAACGGACGTTTTTACGGGTTAGGATGGTTGTCAATGAGGAGGGTATCCGTGTTCCGCAGGTGACAAAGGTTATGATCCCGAAGGTGGCCATAGGTGGAAATGCAAAGAAAAAAGGAAATGGAGGTAGATAGTGGGACCGACAATACTAAGGGGGCGTGATATATCGCAAGCGGTGTGTGGGCATTGTGGAAAGATATTAAATATCGGGCCGGATGTAGAGGCTGGGACTTGTGTATGTGGGCATCCTTATGTTGTAGATTTCCCGCCTATTGGCAATAGGGATGAGATCACGGTGATGGCTGAATTGCCGATCACTCTATATCAGCAGAAAGTCCTTGGCATCTTGGGGCATATATCCGAGCAATTGGACAAGACTTGTGAAAATCTGGATCGGTTGGAGAGGCTGATTGTTGACTATATCAAGGAGCGTGATATCCGTCAACGGGTATCCAAATTTATGGGGAAATGATTGTGAAAGGATAGTATAGAAATGCCGGTAAAAAGATGCCAGATAAAAGGGAAGCTTGGTTGGTGTTGGGGGGATCAAGGAAAGTGCTATGTGGATAAGGACGGGAAGCGGAAAGCTGCTCGGCAGGGATTGGCGGCATATCATGGGGGCTACAAGTTGACCGACGCCGAATTGAAGGAACTTCAGTCTATTTTGAGGGGGAAAGGATGATTATGGATGATTGTAGGCAAGGATTATAAGAAAATTACGTATAGAAACGAGGGGAACTGGGTCCGGTTTGCAGGAGGCAATGCATTGAAGCATGCTCAACAACACTCCATTCCGCCGATCCAGCAGGCGATTGATTCGGAGCGTGCACGCCTTGGGAATGTAGCCATACGTCCTATTCGTAATATGCGGTGATTGCAGTTATTCGGTAGATTGAAAGGGGGGGCTTTGCTGGTGGAAGAGAAGGACATGTCACATGATTTCCGTGCGCCGTGGGCGCAGGGGATAACGGAAGAGGAGTGGCGGGGATTCCTTGTGCACAACCACAATGACGCCAGCCGTGACGCCATTTACTCTTTTGTGGAGGATTGGCTTGAGAAAAACAAGGAGATGTTTACTACGCCGATATCTTTTGCCGAAGTGGGATTTGGACAGTTGTTGGATTTCCAACGATGTTTTTGGCGTCTCCACTGTCTTGGGAAAATTGTATATACCGGATACGAGATCACCGAGCAATTTGTGAAGTATGCTATCGGGACATATCCAGGCAACAATTTTAAGGTTGGTGGATTTAAGGATCTCTCCCCTGGATCATATGGGATAACATATTCCCGGCATGTGATAGAGCACCAGCACCCAGATGAGGGATATGATGCATTTATCCATCAACTTCAAGCGGCCAATAGACTTTGCATCGTATGTTGGTTCGTCCCTCCAGGGGAAGAGCGATTCCAGTGGGTGCCCAGCGACGGGTTCGGACATTCCGGGGCGTATGTGAACCGATATTCCAAAACTAAGATCATTGATATCATATTGCAAAATGGATTTTCCCTTGATGTGGTCGAAAAACGGGTGGGAAACACCCCTCACGTAAACGCCATCTATATTATGCGGAAATCGGGGTGATGCATATGGACCAGGAACTATATGATGCGATAATGAAACGGATGCCCCCGAATTTTAACCGCCTTGAGTGGCCCGTCCGGAGGCAATTGATACACAGGGCGAAGCTTGATATAATGCGGGAGCGGAAGGAAAAAATAGCCAGTGTTATGGATGTCCCAATTGCCCAAAAGGGGAACGTTGATGCTGTCCAAAAAGACAGCGCCAGGAACATACAGCGGGTCATATCGTCCGGGTTGGATGGAGATCATAAATATATCTTCGTGTCTTTTTTCACCGTTGACACAGGATACGAGAAAGAGGTCCAGAACCTTGTCTCGTCCCTTGACTCCTTGGCACTTCCCTATTATATAGAGGGGATCGAGAGCCTTGGGAATTGGATCGTAAACACACAATACAAGCCGATCCTTATCCGCCGCGCCCTTGACATGTTTCGCCGCTCTGTGGTGTGTATTGATGCTGATGCCATGGTCCGAAGGAATCCCGTTTTGTTTGATACATTAAATGCAGACTTTGCGGCGTATGTGGCAAATTCCATGCGTAGGATCGATGCCGAGATGTTTCCCGATACTCATGGCAAGGCGGCCATTGACATGTTGTTATCCGGGACCATCTGGTTTAATGACACCCCACAGGCGCGCGCCCTTCTTGAAATGTGGCGCAAGAGGTGCATTGCGGAGCCCGGTGTGATCGATCAGACGCTTCTCCTTGAATGTCTAAAAAAAATGATGGGGGAAATCTCCTTCTATCCCCTACCCTTGTCGTATTGTAAAGTGTTCGATTATGACGCCCAGCGGGAAGGGTGCAAGGAGCCGGTTATCGAGCATTACCAAGCGTCGCGGAGGCTCAAAAATCATCAATGGCACAAGGACGGGGCTAAGAAGACCATAGCGATGCTGGTCCCGACGCGCAAACGCCCGGAGGGAATCAAGAGGCTTGTGGAATCGGCGTGCGGGAAGGCCATGCATCCTGGGCGGGTTATATTCTATCTATTGGTATCGCAAAGGGATGCACGGACGTTGGACATGGTCGAGAAGTTGCGCAATACCGGGCATAAGGTCATCGTGATCGACGAGCCGAAAGACAAGGCGGTCCCGGTCAACCTATCTGTCTTGTGGAATTGTCTGTATGCCGTTGCGTCTTCTGGGGACGGGCATTGTTGCTACGGATTTTTCGGGGATGATGTGGAGTTTAGGACGAATAACTGGGACGGTATGGTGGTGGAGGAATTCCGTAGGCGGGAAGGGAAGCCCTGGATGATTCGGGTCAACGAATCCGGGAACAATCCGCGCAAGAACGCTACCTTGTTTTTCACCAACGGGAAGTTGCATTCCGTCTCCGGCCTATATATGCCAGAGCAATACATCCAGACCTATATGGATACCTGGTGGGATGAGCTATGCCAGGGGGCAGGATGCTATTCGTTTCTTGAGCATGTCGTTGCGTATCACCATTCCATAGTCCTTCAGCGCGCCCCGGTGGATGAGAACTACATTGAGAAGCTCCCAACACGCGAGGCGGTGATTACGGTGGACCACGAACTCTTTCATTCCCTCGCTGAGGTCCAGTTGCGGAAGGATATGATTGAAAAATTAAAGGCATCTATGAAGTGATGCCCGATGAAATGGATGGCGAATTGGTGCGCGTGATCGCTCCTTATTTTGTGGCTGGGATAATTTTCGAGGATGGCAAGGCGGTCTATGCCGCACCCATTTTGAGATGGGCCTTGGGTATGGAATTTTGGCCATTCCGCCAATATTGCCTTCTAAAAAAGCGTTGGAAACTTGAGCATATAAAATAAGAGAAGGAAAATAGATGGATGTTTTTAATCTCACGAAGGAAGAGCTTTTAAAACTTATCCAATCGTATTGTTTGGATCATTATTTTACCGAATCGGATATCAAATGGATTCGATATGAATCAATGGTTGAAAAGGCGAGAAATATAATGGATGATGCATCTAAAAATATGGAAAAATATCATAGTGTTGCAAATCTGGATAGTTATTTGAAGGAATCAGATAAATTTACCCAGGGGATGAAACTATGGGATGAAGCACAAATTTTTTTGAATGGAAGAATGGAAGGGGAAAAAATGCCATGAGTGAAATAAGTGAAAGTTTGGGATCAATATTGCCCTTGGAATTGGTTGATGAAAATGGGGATGTTGCTGAAGCCATTTTCTGTGATTCCATTTCTGGGGGAGCACAGGAAATTTGTGGAATGCCGAAGGCATTGAGCCTTGCCAAATTAAAAGATGGCAAAGTGGTCCGTGCGAGGTATATATTTCAAAGGATTGAAAGGGATATTGTGAATGATTCCGATAGATCAGATCATATTTGATCCTAAATATGGTGATTGTATGCGTGCCTGTGTGGCGTCCATTTTGGAGGTGCCGATTGAGAGCATCCCAAATTTTATGGAGGATGGTCCAGACCGGTTTGAGAAAGCAATTCGGGATTGGACAAAAGAACAGGATTTTTTATTAGTAGATACAATTTGTGAAAAGGCAGTGGAATCGGTATTTCCGGATTGCTATATGATTGCCATGGGGAAAAGCCCTAATATTGATGGAAACCATGCAGTGGTATATTACAATGGAAAAATGGTACATGACCCAAGCCCATATAAAAAGGGGATTATTGGTGCCCCGATTCTTTACACTATATTTGTCATGAAAAATCCAAAAAGGAGATCTGATGGAAATTCATAACATAATATCACCGGAGATAATCGATGATCCATTAGCGGACCTGATCACACGGACCATCCGGGATAACCGATTGAAGACCATACTTGAGATCGGGGCATCATCAGGATTAGGGAGTACACAAGCGATAGTCAGAGGCATAGAAGAGGCGGGATTGCAGGATGTGGCCCAGGTGTATTGCATAGAGGCATCCAGGGAACGGTGTGCCCAATTCAAAAAGAACAATCAGGGGATTCCCTATCTTCATCTGTACAATTATTGTTCCGTTGGGTTGGATGATTATCTAACACGGGATCGAATCATGGAATTTTACAATCTCAATAAAGTTAATTTGAACAAATACCCATTGGAAACGGTATTGAAATGGCGGGAAGAGGAAATTCAATATATACGAAAGAATAGAATTCCGCTAAGGGGAATTCAATCTATCAAGGAGCATTCAGAACTTGAGACTTTTGATTTTGTATTGATTGACGGTTCTGCGTTTACTGGGACTTCTGAATGGGATGTTGTGGATGCGGAATGGATATGCCTTGATGACATTAACGATATCAAGAATCATGATACTTATTATAGGATGCTGAATTCCGGGATATATGATTTGATCGAGGAAAATTGGGATATCAGGAATGGATATGCTATGTTTAGAAGAGCGTGGTGATAGCATAGGGAGGCGATATTTCCCCTATTTGGGGAAGTATTCTGCCATAAGTGTTAAGGAACCCAACAAGGAAAAGCGTCCCTATGTTTTATTAAAAAAAGAAAGGAAAGGGATAGAATATGGATAAAGAGGATACTTGGTTTTTCAAGGCTACATTCCCGGAGCGCCAGATCATAGAGGACCTGGTGGGACGGTACAGTGTGCTAAAGACATATGTTGACATAGGGGCGGGTGATGGAATTACCATGTCCAATACCCTGTCCCTTGCACAAGCCGGATGGAAGGGAGTCAATTTTGAGCCGAACATGCGGAAGATGGAGGTTATGGCGCATATTTACCAGGATCTTGGAGGGCATATCAAATTGTGCTCAGCAGAAGTCACACCGGGCAATGTCAACACATTCCTCCAGGCATTTGGGGTGGATCGGGATTTTGGGTTCCTTAGCCTTGACATTGATAGCTATGATTATTTCGTCCTTGAATCCCTCCTTAAGGAATATAGGCCGAGGGTGATGTGTGTGGAAATAAATCCTGTCATCCCCCCTCCAGTTAGGTTTGCGACCCTCTATCCGAGCAAGGCGGTGCTTGGGATGAGCATCTGCTCCCTTGCTGATCTTGCCGACCGCAATGGGTATGATATTGTTGGGCTGGAATTGATAAATGTGTTCCTTGTCGATCGGGCTATAAATAAGGACTTAAAATTGTCCCCCCAGGATGCTTGGAATAGTGGATACCGTAACCGCCAAGACAGATTGGAGAAGATATCATGGACAAAGCCATATGATCGCCTCATGATATTGAATCCGGACAAGGTGATAGAACTTGTCGATTCTCTTTTTGAGACACACCGTGGGGAATACAAATGTTCCCTTCCCTAAATTTTGGTTAATAAAAAATTAGAAACGTTTTTATCCTTATTTTATGATCTGGGGGGATCACTTCCCCCGGATCACCCTCCACGCGATTGATAGCCGTGTCATAAAAGGCATATTCCCAATTTCCCGGAAGAATCTTTCCACGTGTTTATGTACCTC
>JADDYB010000438.1_pt1 | contig 13212 bp, 11 predicted proteins | sample 8641941 | NCBI WGS metagenome assembly JADDYB01 (sample SAMN16275377, study PRJNA637457) | freshwater sediment metagenome | isolation source: Lake Kineret sediment | place: Israel: Lake Kineret | collected 2013
CGTCCCTCATTGACCAAGAGCAAAATACGGGCTCTGGTCACTTCTCTTGCGCTTTTACGTCCCTTTTTCACAAAAGCCTTGAGATGCTCTACCTCTTCATCACTAAGTTTCATTCTTTCCATAGAGGATATATGGCTTTGCTAATTTATAAAGCTGTCTAGAAATTAAGTTGATATGACACTAGTCATCAATTGAGTCTTGAGAAAAATTCCATTTCTCATTTTTTTTATCAATTTGCTGCTTGATATGAGTATATTATTCGTCAATTTAACAGGATTTCATTCCTTATGCTACATCTCAAAAAACTAAATACTTACTGTTATCACTTCTCATCATATCTTTACAGGTAGAAGCACTGCTTGGCAGGACCAATCCATCGAAGTTGGTGTAGAAATGCCTGAATTTGTCATCCAACAAGGGATATTGCATTTGCTGGAAGTAACACCTATGAAGGCATCGTGGACCGTCCGATGGAGGGACCTACTTCCATAGAAAGTTATATATATCAGTGTTACATTTACAGAGCATACATGGAGGTGACCAGATGAACTTTGGACCTCAAGAAGAAATGAGAAAATTGTTTGATAGCATATGCATCCTTGGTAGTATCGTTGAACCTTTTTCATTTGGAAAGGGATTTGACATAGGATTTTTCATAGTAAGAGATTCAGAATTTTCAATAAAAAGCAAATGCGGAGGTGATTCAATTGAAAATTGACATTGGAAAAATAGGTTCCATACCATTAATTATAGCTGGAATTCTTTTTTCATATTCTTTTGGATGTGTTGGTATCTTGCTTGCTGGTTTTACTCCTTCGATTCAGATTATTCAGGATACTCTCTTCGTTGAGATTCCTTTGATCTTGATTTGCTTGGGAATTTGGCTTCCACGTTCGAGAATAACGCTCTATGCTGGCAGAATAGGTACAATCCTCTGGCTACTTCCTATGAGTGTTTATACTCTAATAATTTTCGGTGAATTCGAGCATGCTTCTCCAAGATCCTTAATAGAGTACACTATTATTGTCCTATCAACTGTCCTGACTGCCTTATCACTATGGAAATCAATAGAACCAGAAGAGGTGGAAAAATGAAAAATGTTTTTAGATTTGTTCTACTATTGATACTCTTTGGTTTATTAACTGTTGAAGAACTTCTCAGTGAAGACCAGCATGTAGAAGTAGTTGTGGAAATGCCAGGATTTATCATTCAACAAGGAGAATTTCACGGGATAGTACAGGTGATTTTCAAAGGTGAATCAACCGAAGAATTAAACCTGATTTCAGTGATGATCTACAATCAGAATGGAATTCTGTTTGAAAAGACTATTTCCAGAAACCTCTCAGGTATAGGGAAAGAGTGGGAAGAATACCAAACCACTTTAGAACAATATAGAACTCTTGTCAAATCAGGAAGAAAAGAGGATATCCCTGTGCTTGAAGACAAACTGATGAATTTGCTGACGATCATTTCTCAAGGTGTAGATATTCAGACAGTCACCATTAATTCAGAACAGCTATTTGGCGGTAATTTTGTTATAGGCCACATAGAAACGATGAACATTCTCATAGAATACGAATACAAGGGAGAAACGCACACTATAGAAAGAACTCATTCCATAGAAATTCTCCCACCATACCCTGAAATCCCTGTTCCTGATGTCCCACCTAATATTGATTCCCACTGGTACTTTGGAGATTTGCACGTGCATACCGGGTATAGTAGTCGCTATGGCTACGATGGCATTAGCAATGTACCGTACAACTGTGATAATTGTGTCAGAGAACTCGAGAATGAATATGGTCTAACAATACAACAACTCCGAAATAATGCACGAGACTGCGGTAGAACATGGCTAGCTATAACAGACCATAGTTACTGCATTGAAGCCCTGAATGGCTGCCAATTTAATGAATGGAACCACCTCCTACAGGAAATCAACACCTATGGCTACCCAAAAAGTTCTGTTCTCTTAATGAGAAGTGAAGAAGTCAGCCTAGAAGAAGACTTGTGCAGTGATCTTGCATGCCACATGGGAGGTCAATTTATCAATACATACATTCAAGGCGGAGAAATCGGTCAGGACTACACTAGCCAGCAGGGCATAAACTTAGTGAATCAACAAAATGGATTATCCGTAATAAACCATCCTACGAGCAGAACATGGGACTGGTGTAGCGAAGGAAATACGGGAGAGACAGGTGTTGAAATTTGGAATGGACAATGGGACGGGTATGACGAAAATGCTCGTAATTACTGGGTGAGAAGATTACTTCGAGGAGACAGAACCTATGCCGTCAGCGGTAGTGACACCCACTACGAGGGTATTCTGGACTCCCATCCCATGAACGGGGTCTACCTCCCCGAATTCAGTGGTGCAGCCCTCAAATCCTCTTTGAAGAATGGCCACTCCTTCGTCACCAATGGTCCAGCCCTCGTCCTCTGGGTGTGGCCCGCTTCGGTCCTCTCCTTCGAGTACGAGCAGTTTCTGATGGGCAACACCGTCCCCAGGCAGCCAGGAGAGATGGTGAGGGGACGAATCTACTGCGATACCTGGAATGCATCAACTGGATACATCCTCTTATACCGGGGGATCGTCGGTCAGTTCTCTGACGTGCAAATAGCCACCTACGACGTGTCCATGTCAGGGTACTACTTTTTCTCTGACACCCCATCGGGGGCCAATGTCTACTACAGGGCAGAATTCGTCTCAAAAGATTCGAACGGGTCCTACAGAGCGTACACCAACCCCGTCTGGGTGGCAGTCCCCGCCTTGGGGAATACGACTCGATTGTTCAACACCAACTCCTTTTTCGTGGCAGGAGAAGATGCGAAATGCACTGACGTTTTAGGATCAGCCAAAATTGCCCACGGCCTTTCTATCAGAAATACAGCAAATAACCCAGAAGGGAGAACAGATGACATCCTCACCAGTTACGAGCACACGAATGGCAATCTCCTCATCGTGGGAGGGCCTGCCATTAACCCTTTGGCTGTGGAATTCGACGATTCCTTCGGGGTATCCTACAACTACGTCGAAAATGTCAGCTTCACCATTACCTGCGAGGGAAGAAGTATATTTTTGGATATTCGCCAGTACCCGCGCCAGGACATCTGCATTGTCTGTGTCAAGAAAAATGGGCCGAGAACAGCCATGCTCGTCTGGGGATACGGGTGGCAGGGTACCTATGCGGGCTCTGTCTTCATGGGGAACCCACGGAACTGGCAGGTGTACCAGAATACCTACCTCATCATGCTGCGCTGGATTGATGGAAATGTTGACGGGTTGATCCAATACAACGAGATAACAGTAGAACAATTAGCATCTTACCCTCCCGGCGGTAGTTACCCACCTGAAATAATTCCATCTCCTGCCATTTCGAATCAAACCATCACCTTCGGGAACCTTTCTGCCTTATTCCCCTCGAACACCTTTTTCGTGGCAGGAAGAGATGCAAAATGCACTGATGTTTTAGGATCAGCCAAAATTGGTTTCGGGTTGGGTCAGGGAGGAACGCTAGTAAATCCTGAAGGGAGAATAGATGACATTCTCGCAGAGTTCGAGCATGCTACCGGGAATCTCATCCCTGTGGGAGGACCAGCCATCAACCCCCTGGCACGAGAGTTTGATCCCTATTTTGGCATAACTTACAACCTGACCAGCACCTCCTTCGACATTTCAGCCGATGGATGCAAGACAGTCTTGTACCTTACGTATTATCCACGACAGGACATCTGCATCATCCACCTGGGAAAAGACAGAGAAAGGGATCGCATCGTTTTCCTCGTTTGGGGGTACGGATGGCAGGGAACCTATGCAGGCTCTCTCTTCATAGGAGATCCTGCCAACTGGCAGTTATACTCAAATGCACACATGCTCATGCTGCGCTGGGCAGATCTAAATGGTGACACATTGGTCCAGCCCAGGGAAATCACGGTAGAAGCCTGGGCGTAGGTAAATGAAACGTTTTTTCCTTCTTTGAAGGAAGAATAGCTACTATTCTATTGATTGTAGTCCTGTCTTTAATAATCTGCCCATTTCTCATTTTCAGCATCAGAACGCACAGGTTCTCTAAGCGCACGCAACACTTATATACTCTCAAGTCTCCCACAGCAGGAAGGTGAAAGACCTCTTTACCTTTCAACTACACGAGAGTGGGAACTATGACAAAAAAAGAAGGAAACGCCCAGACGCAGATTCTAGACGAGAACTTCAAACCCAAGGTAGCCTCAGACATCGAAGTTTCATTCTTCAAAACAGATGAACGAGGAGATTTCTTTCTCGTGCGTAACCCTAGAGACAAAAGATATGTGAAACTGCATGAAACAGGAAAAGCTTTAATGGAACAGCTGGACGGCACAAGAACCCTGAAAGAATTGCAGAAAACAACCGACATCGATCTCCCAAAATTCATTGACATCCTGGCAAAAGGAGGATTCTTGGCCAACATGGAAGCTCAAAAGAAACATGAACCCTTCTATACCGTCAAAATTCCTCTCTTCAAGACAAGTAGGCCACTATTTGTCAAAATGTATAATTTTTTCTCCTTTGTAGGGTCAACACCCTTCAAAATATTCTACACTCTCTTTGTAGGGAGCGGCATCCTCCTCTTTCTGACGCACCTTCCTAGTACCTTCCACTACGTGGTGCAGAACTTCGCTCTCACCGAACCTTTGACGCCCCTCCTGCTCATCATGGTTCTCTTCTACGTGGTGGAGTTTGCCCACGAGTTTGCTCACACAGGTGCTTCTTACGCCCACGGGGCAGAACCAGGGGACGTTGGTATTGTGTTCCACTTTCTGGTGGGGTTCTTTTACGTTGAAACACCAGACACCAGAAAATTGTCTACCCGAGGGAATTTAGAGACCTTTTTGGCTGGTCCTTTAACCAGCTTGTTTTGCGCTGCCTGCTGCACCTACATATTTGTGTTCACCAATTACTACCCGCTTATGTGGGGAGCTTCTGCCTTTTTCTGGCACCTGAGCACCATCATCACGCTAATCCCCTTCATGCAGACAGATGGGTACTACATCATGCAGAACCTCTTAAAATTCCCCAACTTATTCGGTCATGCGGTCTCCTATTTGAAGCTCAACTTTTTCCGATTTTTCCACATCGTCAGCAAAGAAGAGTATGAAAAGGCTGTAAAAGGGTACACTTCCAGAGAAATTAGGATAATGAGGCTCTTTGATACATTCATGCCCATGCAGATTTGTATCCTGGTGTACTTCTTCTTTTTCATGGCCGCAAAGATCAACATCCTCAATGTGTTTCAGATGGCTCCCATCATCCTGTCTGGCGACAATCCGTATGGTGCAAAAGGTTATTTCCTGCTCTTCTCGTTTTCCTTCAGTCTGGTCATGGTCTCCATTGCAGCATTTGGGACCCTCTACAAGTTCGTGCGGAAGGGTGGAAAGGAGAGATGGTAAACTGCACGTTAATTATGCAGAACAGGCTGACGCAGGTTAGATGGATAACACGGGCGAACTGACTGGCAGGAAGGAGTTGGCTGCAACCCCTGGTTCTGTAAAAAGCATCCACGCCTGATTTATGACTTGCACAAGGTTCCATTCTCTCAGAACATTCACTCCTATGAGTAATCCCAATCCTTATAAGCGTGCTGTCCCTTCCTAATTCATGCGTCTGTGGAAGCTTGCAGCATTTGTCATTCTGGTCGCAGCTTTGGGCCACCTCATATACGTTTTCCAGGAGATAGAAACTCCTGCCCCCACGACTCCTGAAATGAAACCCTTCAGGCACATCATGATAGAGGCAGACTACTTTCCCATTCTCTGTGACATCCTCATTGTGGTCATCCTCGTTGGCGGCATCGCCAGTGGGGCAAGAAAGAGGAAGAAGCCGCAGCTCCCTGAAGAGGAGTACAGCTGGTGGGTATTGATGCTCATGAGAATTGGTGTTCTGGCCCTCTTCACTTTTCTCTACTTTCTGGTCATGAGGAGAAGAATTATAGACGGAGATTTCCTCAAACCACTCATGGGGCTACGGGGGCTGGGACAGCAGCAGCAAGCACCTGAATTTGTCCTTTCAAAACCCACTGCCTTCGAGCAGTATGTGGTGATCATGCTGTCGGTGCTCATTATTGTGATCATAGCAGTCATCATTGTTTCCTTGATCAGACCGGGAGGAAAAGAGGAAGAACCCTTCCTGATAGCGTTCCCTGAGTACGTTCTGAGGAAGAGGGAGTACACCTTTGATGGAGACCCACGGGACGTGGTCATCAATGCGTATGGAGCTGCTCTCGAAGCTTTGATAAAGAAGGGGATACCAGTTCCTGAACACCTCACTCCGTGGGAGTTTCAGAAGCAGGTGGGCAGTTCTCATTTATCGAAGCTGACTCAGCTATTCGAAAAAGCGCGGTATTCTACCCACGATATTAGTCTGAAAGACTCTGAAGAGGCTCTGAAGAGGTTCAGACTGATTGAGGCAGAGGAATTTGACACACGAGGCCCGCCTCGGAATATGGGTTGAAGGAGGGACAGAGACAGGGAGAGGAGTTCTCATGACGGAAGTACTATTCTCATTCAATCTTTTGATCTGAGAAATTGTTCTGATAGCACAGGCTTAAAAAAATGGATACGCGTGGACTGCTGGCTAACCTTTATATGGGGAAAAAGTAATAAACGTTCATGCCTGAAGATGAGGACGTATCTTTGGAGATTTCTATTGTCAAGAAAAGAAAGTACATCACATCGACCCACGGCATCAATATCGATTACCTGACAGAGGAACAGGCAGATGAATTTGCTCGAATTCTGTACGACAAGGCAGTGATGCTGCTGATTAACTACTATCCCAAAGGTCAGGTAAAGAAAGGGGAAAACGAATGAAGGTGGGGTTTTTTCAAATGGAGCCACGCCTCCTGGATGTGGAAGCCAATGTCGATAAAGCTTTGAGAATGCTCGAAAAAGTACAGGCAGACCTCATGGTGCTCCCTGAGCTGTTTCATACAGGTTATGCTTTCCAGTCGAAGGCAGAAGTTGAAAAAGTAGCTGAACCCATACCGGGGTCCACTACAGAGAAGCTCAGAGAGGTAGCAGAAAATAAAGACATGACCATAGTGGCAGGGATCTGTGAGAAAACCTCTGACACAGTTTACAATTCTGCAGTCTACGTCACGGCAGAGCGTTTTGGAGTCTACCGAAAGGTGCATCTCTTCCTCGATGAGAAGAAGTTCTTCTCTCCCGGAGATGCTTTCTCAGTTTTTGACTCTGTTGGCGTCATGATCTGCTTTGACTACTTTTTCCCCGAATCTGCCCGCACCTTGATGTTGAAGGGAGCACGGCTGATTGCTCACCCCTCGAATTTGATCCTGCCCTACTGTCCTGATGTCATGGTGTTGAGAAGTCTGGAGAACAGGGTTTTCTCCGTGACGTGCAATCGCATCGGTGAGGAGAGGGGGTTGACGTTCATCGGGAAGTCGCAGATCGTTGATTCGAAGGGGAACCTGCGGTACAGGGCAGGGGTGGAGGAAGAGGTTCATGTAGAGGAGATAAACCTGGAGGAAGCAGACAACAAGGCAGTGACCCAGATGAATAACATTCTGGAAGACAGGAAGGTGCAGGCGTATAGAATACTCACTGAGTAGGCGTTTTTTGAGTCAATTAAGTCAGTAGTAGTCCTTTTTGGAGAGGAGGGGCAGAGCAGCGCAAGGCTTATAAAGAGTGGAGGGATAGATTTTTCCACGCGGGGGTTGCCGAGATTGGTCAAAGGCGCTGGACTTAAGATCAAAGGACATGTATGTCTCCGTCCTTGATAAGAAATCCAGTTCAGAAGTGATCCGTGGGTTCAAATCCCATCCCCCGCACTCCTACCCAGGGGTTTAAACCTCAACAAAAAGTGTGATGTGGGAAGAAGCTCGAAACTTACAGAAAACAAGGTGTCTGTATTGAAGATTTCTGAGGTGATTGGAACCTGCAGGAGTTCATTTCCTGGAAAGGAACAAAGTGAGGAAAGAATGGTATGTCATTACAAAGAAAGGGAGACCAATTTATCTGTGGGAAAGACTTATAACTAGCACTGCATACAGTTATCATGATCCATTCTTTAAATGGTGAAAAGAAATGCCAGATGTGAGCGATTTTCGGAAAAATATGAGAGGAGTTAAAGGTGTGTTACTTATTAAGGGGAAAAAAGTAGTAGATTTCGATATGGAGCCTAAAGTCGACTTGAAGTATCTCTCAAACAGTATTTTCTACTTGTTTGAGGCCTTATGCGACGAGAAGAAAGATGTGAGTAGAATTGAAGTTGCAGCAAATGACAAGTTTTTTATCTTTTTTCACGGTCCGTATGTGATGGGTGTCGTAGCTTCACCTAACATCAGTGTTCCTTTGTTGAATTTTGCAGCGAATCGCATGTTTGTGAATGGAGAAGTACCAACAACAGATGTCCAGAAAGTGGCAAAGTCGGCAGGGGTAGATGTACCAGTCTTTGATGCTGGTTACAGGGTGTCAAGAGAGGATATTGTGGAGGGATTTCGTTCCATACCAGAGGAGAAATGGAAAGCAATAGTACTTGAACAAATTGATGGGAAGAAAAGCGTGGATGTTATTATTGAAGAAGCGCTTCCAGTTCTCCGCCAGCAAAATCTAAAGAAGTCTGGGAGAAGAGACTATGATAAAGAAGATGTACGTGGCTTGATTCATGATTTTCTGAGCACTACCGTTCTGAAATTGAAAAAGGATTAGGAGAGCAAAGACAGGCTCTCAGATTTCGCATCAAGTAGGTGGAGGTTCGGTTGAGGTGTCTTTCTTCCACCCTTTCCCTCATGGTGGTATCCTCCTCAGGACCTCAGTCTTGAGACCAAAATTATATAAACAACTATATAAACAACTGCGCAAACATGAGCTGATGGAAATATGCGATAAGTACCTGGAAGATGCACAGAGAGCACTCAAGAGCTCCATGTTATCGAAACCAGACCCCATGGAGGCTGTCAGATGTTACGAGGGTGCTGCCATTTGTTTTGAAAATTTCAAAAACTTCCAGAAAGCTGCCCTGTGCTACGCAGAGACTGCCAATCTCATCTCAAGGATTGATCCCCTCAAAGCAGCAGAAATGCACCAGAGAGCAGCCTCATGCTTTGAAAAATCAGGAGGACCATCAAGTGAACATTATTTGCAGGCTGCCACCATTTTCAAGAATCATGCTGTCCATAAGTACAGAGAAAATCCAGAACAGGGGATGCAGCTCCTGCAGAAGGCGGCAGAAGACTTTGAAAAGGGAGGAGATAGAGATATGGCGGTGCAGTGCTATGAAGTGGGTGCAGAGGCGTCTTTCCAAAGAAAAGACTTTCTGAATGCAATAGTCTTTTATGGTGCTGCAGGTCAGAGTTTTGAACGCCGCAAAGAATATAGGAAGGCTGTAAACTACTTCCACAAGGTGGCAAAGCTATGGGACTCCCAGAATGTCCCAGGAAATGTGGCTGAAAACTATTTGAGGATGGCTACTTCCCTCGATACTTTGAAGGAGTACGAATATTCCACCCAGTTCTTTATTAAAGCTGCAGAAAAATATGAACAAGCTCAGGAGACCTACAAGTCTGCGAAGGCATACGAAAAGGCAGGTGAAACACTGGGAATGCAGGAAAAGTTTTTGGAAGCTGCAAAAGTCTTTGAGAAATCTGCAGAACAGGTAAAGTCCCTGAAAAACATGGACAAGTTCGAGGAGCTCTACACGAAAGCTGCTGACAGCCACGTGAAAGCAGGTGAAACCCAGAAAGCGGTTGAAATGTACGTGATGCTGGCAGAAACCTTTTCTGAAGACCCGTACCGGTGCAACAAACACTTTGAGCAAGCAATTTCCTTTGCAGAGAGTAATCCTTCACTGAAGGCAGAACTGCTCAGAAAACAGGGAGATGCTTTGATGCAGGTGCATGACTACCTGAAGGCGGGTTCGAGCCTGGAGGAGGCTGCTGAACTCTACAGAAATAAAGGGGAGCCTCCTTCGACTTTCTCCGAGATCTACAAGAAGGCAGGAGATGCCTACTCACTGTTTGCAAAAGGCATGGAACGGGTGAAGAATGAGCTCAAAGCACGGGAGGGATTTGAAAAAGCTGTTGCCTGTTACGAGAAAGCAGGTGCCAGAGAGGAGATAGAGAAAATCAGCCAGCGCGCCAAGCCAGGCATGAGTGAAAGAGAGAGACAGATCCGTGAAGAATTGAACCGGTTACAGGTAGATTTTGAGAAAGGGCTGCTGCCTGAACTTGTCTTAAAGCAGATCAAGGAAGGGTATCAGGAACTGCTGAAGCACCTCAGGCAGTGATCTTTATTCCAGGAACCTTTACAAAGGGAAGGATCATTTTGGGGTACCTGAAGCTTTCTTGAGACACAGCACACACGGCAGGGAGGATTTTGTACACGTTCCCCGTAATGGTGGCTTCTCTTATCGGGTACTGGATTTCTCCTGATCTGATGAACTGGGCTCCTTTGACCGTTCCCGAGAAGTCTCCCGATACATAATCTGCTGTGCCGGCAAACCTGCTCATGAGGAGTCCTTTTTCTGTCTCTCCCAAAATCGTGCCAAGAGTGTGGGGGCCTCCCTCAATCGTGAATCGGCTGATGCCAATTCGCGGGATTTCCCTGAAGGTACCGACTGCATTTCCTGTGGATGGGAGATTCTCCCTGTGAGCGGTCAGTGAATCGTACATGAAGCTGGTTAATACCCCCTTTTTCACTAAAGTCAGATCCTGATGCGGTGCACCCTCTCGGTCAAACTTTTTGGAATTGAAGTCACCTGGCACACACGGGTTGTCTCTGACAGTCACCACCTCTGATGCGATCTTCTCTCCACTCCTGCCTGCCAGAACAGACTGTCCTCTCTGGACACTGTTGGCATTCACCGAAAAGATCAAAGGGTCACAAATGATAGCTCCCACAGCTTCCGGGCCCAAAATGAGGTCTCCCGAAAAAGAATCCACTCTCTGAGGATGTAAGTTCGCTAGTATCCTCTGAGCCAATATTTTGGCTGTTTCTTCAACGTACAACTCTTTTGCATGGGTGGTGCACCCATATTGGTACTCTAACTGGCCCGCTTCAGCATTTTCGCACGCCAACCCTGTTAAAAACCAGGAAAACTGGGATTTTCTCTCCTCGGCCGAAATGCCAGCAGAGGTGAAGATTGCTTCTTCCCGCAGAGTGGCTGCAAACTCCCCGTTATCCACCGACACGCGGGGATCTTCCCGGGCAGCCTCTATCATGGCTTCTATTGCAGAGATGGCTGCTTCTTCATCAAAGCCTTCTATTTCAGGGTCATATAACCCAGGAACCTCGGGCAGAGGGCGGAAAGGAGCAAATACACTGAAAGGCAGAGGGGGAGTTTTCCTGGACATACTGATAGCTTTCTCTGCCGTTTTCTGTGTTTCATTCTCGTCCAGAGTGTTGCAGCTGGCAAATCCCATAGCATTCCCTATCACGCTCCTGATGCCAACCCCTGTCAAACACTGTTTTATGCACAGGTTCACATCATTTCTCTCCATAGTGACGATGATTTCTCTCACTTTGACACCTGTGACTTCTGCTTCAGCTCCGTGGGCTTCACAGAAGTTCACCACATCTTCCAGGACACTCAAGAGCATGCTACCGTCCTCCCACTGTCACCTCACACCTGATTAAGGGACCTCCTCCATCTACCTTTGCAGGTTGGTTCTTCCCACAAACGCCGAACCCCATGTCAAAATCCAGGGTCTTCCCTGCAGCATCAACAGTCTTCAAGACAGCAAATGCGTTCCCTGTCATGACCACACTCTTCAAAACGTCACCTACTTCGCCCCTTTCAATGGGGTATGCTTCTTTCACCTCAAACATGAATTCAGCATTCGTGTCTGCCTGGCCCGCGCCAGCTCCCTTCAGTAAATACCCCTTTCTGGTATCTTGTACAATCTCCTCCTCTTCCCAGTCTCCTCTTTCAAGGTACGTGTTCCTCATCCTTATGATAGGTTCCAAATCGTACTCCCAGGCCCGGGCATTCCCCGTGGCTTCTGTATCCATGAGAGAAGCTGTCTCCCTGTTGTGGAGAAACCCTTTCAACACTCCTTTTTCGATCATGGTGATGTCTCTGCAGTCCACCCCCTCGTCATCGACAGGCACCCATCCACCTGCAGGGAGTTTCCCCGAGTCCACCATGGTGACGTACTCTGACGCTACCTTCTCACCAACCTTCTCTCTCGTGATAGCCCCGCTCAGGGCAAAGTCTGCCTCCATGGTGTGGCCCACCGCTTCGTGACAGAGAAGACCCACCAACCCGGGGTCTAGAACGACCACAGCCTTTCCCCCCTTGGGGTAGCAGGCCTCCAGTAAAGAGAGGACGGTAGAACACGCTTTCTCCACCATGGACTCGGGAGGGCGCTTCTCGAACATCTCCCAGCCACCCGTGATCCCAACAGCATCAGTGTACGAAATGAGGTCACTCCCACTTCCAGCGATGGCACTGACAAAAAACTGAGGTTTTGAATCACTTATCTGGACGTCTGCTCCGTCTGACGTGATGATCCACTTGGAATCAGTCAGTTCTTGATAGTATATGAAAGAACTCTTGATATTTTCATGAGAAAGAACTAACTTGTCTGCTTCCATGCATAATTCAATCTTCTCTTCTAACGTGTGGTTGGAAAGGGGTTCCTTGACAGCTGCTGTGAATTGCCCTGTAACCGGGCGTACGTCGCGGAGGCAGACTTTTACCTTCTTCTTGCGGGAGGTAGCTCTGGCCATTTTCGTCGCAGTTTTGAAAGCCTCTCTTAACGAGGATTTGTCTGCAGTGTTGATAGAAGAGAATCCCCAGGCGCCATCCTGCAAAACCCGGATACCTATGCCGGAGTAAACCTCACTGGTGATGTCTTTTAATTCTCCTTTTTGCAAAATAATCTGGATTTTTTCTCTTTTATGAAATCGTGCTTCAGCATAATCTGTAGGAGACTCTTCTATGAGTGATTTTATGACATTCATGGGTTGGAGTGACTGTGTGAGTATAAAACCTTTGTGTTTCAGAAGGTGAAAGAGTGGATAAATCGCAATGGTAATACAGAGCACAGTCATACTCGCTGTATGTGATAGGTCAACTCAGCCTATCTGGCTTTGGGACAAAACAGCCTGAGCACCACTCCAACATAAGAGGGTTGGCTGCCTTCTTTTTCCATATTCCCTTTCCTGCAAGGGAAGGATCGTTTTTGTTGTAGAGAGATTCCTCTCTTATCCTCT
>JADDYB010000439.1_pt1 | contig 13195 bp, 14 predicted proteins | sample 8641941 | NCBI WGS metagenome assembly JADDYB01 (sample SAMN16275377, study PRJNA637457) | freshwater sediment metagenome | isolation source: Lake Kineret sediment | place: Israel: Lake Kineret | collected 2013
ATGGCAAAAGTCGGAATAAAGATACTTGAGCAATTATACGACTACACATTTGCTATAATTAAGTATCTCCTTTGTGACCCTTTCAGCCTCAGGAGGAGGCTCTTGTAAGATAGTGTGAAGCGTAGTTATAACCGGCTTTTCTAACTCCTTTAAAAACTCAATGAGGTAATCTCCCCAAACTCCCCCATACAATCCAAACTCATGTTGAATATTAACAACATCAATACCAGAACCATTAATGATCTTTGCGGCTTCCCTGTAAGTATCTACGTCCTCTCTATCTATCTGAAGTTTAACAGAGATCGGATAGTCATAATAGCCTCCCTTATCATTTATCGCGGTTATAAGCGGTGTAGACATAGCTTGAAGTTGGGATATGGATTCCACTAGGTCGCTTGTGTAAGTTGCAATCCCACATTCTCTTGGAGGAAAAGTGCTAAGAATAGAGATATTGGGCATTCCCTGTGTTTCTGCAGCTGAAACCTCTTTTGGCTCTAAGTATTTGCTCTTCATTAAATAATTGCTATGAGCTGCCTCTAACAGTCTTCTCTCTGTCGTAATGCCGATTAGAACGCCGTTCTCTGTGACTGCGAGTCTCCTAATGTTTTTTTCGTGTAAAATGTCTAAAGCTGCTTTAATTGTCCGGTTAGATTCAACCGTGATCAGTGGTTTCGACATTATATCGCTTACAATAGTATCGTAGAAGTTTCTACTTGGCTTCAGCACCCTTTCTAGAATATCTTTTTCTGTAACTATTCCGACGGGCTGATTATCCTCAACTACTATTATTCCCCCAACGTTTCTTCTAATCATTAGATCAATCAGAGCAAAAACAGGTTGAGTTGGGGAGATGGTAGGGGGTTTAAAATTCATGCTACTGAGGACGGGAAGATTTAATAAAGATTGAAAATAGGAATTAGATGATCTCACACGTTTACATACTTGAAACATGTACTTATTGTTTACAATTTTTGCTTTGTAGATTATCAGTAGGTTTAGGTTGGATTTAAGCCATATTTCTATTCCATGGGATGGGTGGAGACCTATGAGAGGCTCATTAGGATGGGAGAATTCACCCTAGACCTAAATCTCTTAGCGAAGCACAAAGAAGAGCTCAAAATCAAGGAGACTCACCTCACTGCGTACGCGCCTAGAAACTAGGTTGAGAAGGTGCTGGGGATGGGATTTGAACCCACGTTCTCTATCCGGCTAAGGGCGCTGTTGCCTTAGTCCTCTGGATCATGAGTCCAGCGCATTAGCCAAGCTATGCTACCCCAGCTCCCAAGTAGATACCTAGAAGCCATTATTTAAATCATGACGATTTACCTCACCAACCGCCTTCGAGGCACATGTTAACCCAAAAAATCGGTTCAATGACCACACGAGTCGCCTCAACCTCAAAATGATTTGATGATATCCACGCCGTCACATGTTTCATAAGACCGTTAAGCTCCCAGGTAACCTGTGACTGGTGTGAGCGACCTAAAGATAGGCAACATGAGCGTAGGCCCAGGCGAGAAGAAGACGGGGTTCATCCCATCCACGGGCCTCTCCATGCCCGACGGCACAGGCAACTTCTGGCACATACCTGTGGTCGTCGTCAGGGGCGTCGAGGACGGCCCCGTGTTCGAGGTGGACGGATGCATCCACGGGGAGGAACAGGAAGGAGCCTACACGGTCCTGGAGCTGGCAGGGAGGCTGGACCCTGAGAAGATGAGGGGCACATTCATAGGCGTCCCCGTGCTCAACGTCCCGGGGTTCCTCGCCTACGGGGGAGTCCGGGGCAGCCCCACAGACCTCATGTACGTGGACATGAACAGGCAGTTCCCCGGCGACCCCGGCTCCATGTCCCAGACCAGGAGGGCTGTCCACACCTTTTGGACCGAGATCATAGAGAAGTGCGACTTCACGGTGAACCTCCACGGCTGCATGAAGGAGCAGATACCACGCGTGGTCTACAGTGAGGACGTGCCCGAGACCCTGGAGATGGCTAAAGCCATAGCCTGCACCGACGACTGGATCATGGCCAGCAAGTCCGAGCACACCAAGCTCAAGGAGGATACGATAAACCACGCTTGCACCGAGGCCGGCATCCCCAACGTCTTCATAGAGTCAGGGTCAGGGTGCAGAGGATACGACGCCATCAGAGCCAGCTCCGACCGCGTCGTGGAGGGCATACTGAACTGCATGAGACGGTACAGGGTGGTGGAGGGAGACGTGAAAAGGCCGCCCCAGTGGAGGAGGACCGAGTACTACACCCATGTACGAGGTAAGGGCGCCGGCATAATACAACCTGAGCCGTGCCTAAGGGTGGAGGCCAAGGTCAAGAAGGGCGAACTCCTGTGCAGGGTCCTCGACTTCCTCGGCGATGAGATCGACAGGGTGCACGCGCCCCACGACGGCATCATCCTCATGGAGCCCAACGCTGTGTCGGTGGGCCCCGAGTCAAGCATCTGCCTGCTGGCGCACCCACCCAAGTACTTCACCTAGCAGACGCCCATCCTCTTTAATAATGGATCCTGCGATTTTCCATCAAATGAAGACGGTAGACAGCGTATTACAGCTCATAGGCAACACGCCTCTCGTGAAACTCAACAAGGTAACCTCCGGCCTGGAGGCCGAGGTCTGGGTGAAACCCGAGTACCTGAACCCCACGGGGAGCATCAAGGACAGGGTTGCCCTAAGGATGATCCAGGACGCCGAGAGACAGGGCTTGCTCAAGCCGGGGTACACCATCGTGGAGTCCAGCACAGGAAACACGGGCACCTCCCTCAGCTTCATCGGCACCCTCCGGGGCTACAAGGTGGTCATCTACGAGACCACGCCCGGGAAGATGGGTCAGGAGAAGAAGAACCTCATGATGGGGTACGGCGCCGAGGTGAGGACCATATCCCCTGAGGAGTACAAGGACCTGAGGATGGGGGTGCCGGGCGCCGAGATAGAGCTACCTGGAAGAAGAATCTGCCTGGACATGGAGAAGAAGAGCCCCGACGTGTGGTGGGCCAGACAGTTCGCCAACCCCTCAAGCGTGGAGGCCCAGAAGGACACGGGAAGGGAGATACTGGAGCAGACCGGCGGCAAGGTGGATGCCTTCGTGGCCAGCATCGGCACCGGGGGCACCCTCATGGGCGTGGCGATGGTCCTGAAGGAGAAAAACAGGAAGACCAAGGTGGTGGGCGCAATCCCCCCGGGCTCCAAGAAGGAGATGAGGCCGGGGAAGCCCTACCCCAAGAGCGATATCGAGGGAGGGATCATAGCCGAGATGCTCATGAGGCCGGGGCTCATCGACGATGTGGTCACCGTCACCGACGAGGAGGCCGTCGAGATGACTGAGAGACTCTGGAGGGAGGAGGGGGTATTCGCGGGCGTCTCCTCAGGCGCCAACGTCGTGGCGGCCCTACGGCTAGCTGCTGGCATGAAGAAGGGCCAGAAGGTCGTAGCCATCATGCACGACAGCGGGGACAGGTACCTCACCACGAGGCACTACGTCACCTAACCACAGGCGCTCATCCTCACTCTATTACGAGTCTGGGCCTAGTCATTGCCACAGGTCTCCCTTTCTCAGTGTACACCCTGGGCATCAGCAGGCTCAGGCCGTTAGCCAGGCTGTACGTCATGACGCCGGCCAGCTTCGCCAGGCCCAGCGCGTTGTTCTCCCCCTCCCTGCTGATGGCTTCCACCACGTCCCCCGGCTCAAGTTCGGTGCCTGTGAGGTCCACCAAGAAGTGGTTGACGGAGACGGTGCCAAGCACGGTCCTTATCTCGCCGCCAACCCTCACCTTACCCACCTTGGTGAGGCCCCTGGGGAACCCATCGTAGTAGCCTATGTGGACTGTGCCCACCTTCATACGGCTGGGCGCCGTGAACCTTCTGCTATAGGTTAGGCTCTCCCCCGCTTCCACCCACTTAACATGCTCAACCCGGGCCTTAAGGCACAGACTCTGCATCAGATTGATGCCCTGGCCCATGTCGGCCTCCTCGGGGTACATTCCCAAGAGCATGAGGCCCGGCCTCACAGCGTCCAGGTAAGCGTAAGGCTTGTGGAAGACGGCGTTGCTGCTGGCCATACTCTTGGTGCCCACCGTGACGCCCCTCTTCTCGCAGAGTCTCTCCACATCCAGAAGCCTCTCCACCTGAAGCCTGTCCAGCTGATCGTTCTCCGACAACGTGGAGAACGCTCCATCGATCCTCAGGTTAGGCTTCTTGGCCACGTACTCTATGAGGTCGGGCGCCTCGTCCCAGCGTATCCCCACCCTGCCTAGGCCCGTGTCCACCTTGATCCAGACCTTGGCCTCCTTGCGGAGCCTCACGGCTGCCTCGCTGAGGGCAACCGCGGCCTTCCTCTGGTACACCGTGTGGGTGATGTCCTGGTCCACCACGTACTCGAACTGCTCGGCTGTGAAGAGTGGGTCGATGTTGACTATGTCCAGGCCTATCCCTGCTTCCCTGAGCTGCTCGGCCTCCCATAGCTTGGCCACTAGGACGCGCTTGACGCCCATCTTCTCCATGTAGGCCACAACGGGGACGATGCCGTGGCCGTAGGCGTTGGACTTGACGCAGGGGATGACCTCCCTCCCTGTTCTGGCTCTGACCTGGGCTAGGTTGTGGCCTACGGCGTCCAGGTCCACCTCTATCCACGCCTGATAGCCCTTGATCCTCTCGGCTATCTCTTGGGGGCTGGGCTGCCTCTGAAAGTATCCGCTCATGGGGTATTGGGTGGTTGTGTAGGGTATAAAAAAACAGTTGATCAGAATAGGAAGCTGGGGGGCAGCGCGAACTTCTCGATCTCGGTCCTGGTTATGGCCTTGATGCGCTCCAGCTCCATCTCTTGGTCGGGCATGATGAAGGTTATGGCCGTGCCCTTCTTGCCTGCGCGGGCTGTTCTGCCCACACGGTGGAAGTACATGAGGGGGTCGTCCGGTACGTCGAAGTTGATGATGAAAGGCACATCCTCGATGTCTAGGCCACGGGCCGTAAGCTCCGTGGATATCATTAGGTCAAAGTCGCCGCGCCTGAACCCGTCGAGGACTTGCTGGCGCCTTGCCTGGGTGAAGTCGCCGTGGAGGGGCTCGACCGACATCCCGTCCCGCTTAAGGGTGGAGGTCAGCCTGTCCACGGTGAACTTTGTCCGGCAGAAGATTAGGGCCCTGTCGATCTTGAAGAACTCGATAAGGCGGACTAGGGCGTCCTCCCTCTCGTGGGGCGCCAGGATCATGTAGTACTGCTTGATGGTAGTGAGCGCTATCTCGTCGCGGCTCATGTTCACGGTGACGGTGTCCGGCATGAACTTGGCGCTCAGGTTCCTCGTGCGGTCGTCGAACGTGGCGCTCCATAGGCTCACCTGCTTCTTCTTTGGTAGCCCGTTGAGGATGTACTCTATGTCGTCGTAGAAGCCCATATCGAACATCCTGTCGGCCTCGTCCAGTGTGACCATCTTGACCCACCCCAGGTCCAGGTTGCCCCTCCTCATGTGGTCCATGATGCGGCCAGGGGTACCTACGACGACTGTGGGCTTCTTCCTAAGCTCCCGCACCTGTCCGTCTATACTCACGCCGCCGTAGATGGGTGTAGCCCAGACCTTGCAGTACTTTCCGTATGTGTTTATGTCCTCGTTTATCTGCACGGCCAGCTCGCGGGTGGGGGCGAGCACGAGCCCCTCTACGTGCCCGGAATCCGGGTTCAGCATCTGGAGCATGGGGACGCCGAAGGCGGCCGTCTTCCCTGTCCCCGTCTTGGCCTGGCCCAGGACGTTCTTACCCTTAAGCATGGGGGGTATAGCGTACTCCTGGATGGGAAACATCTCATCGAACCCGATCTCTTTGAGGGCTTTCTTGATCTCGGGCTTGATTTGCAGTTCATCGAACTTCATTTTGATCAGTTTTGTTGAATGTGAATCTCATCTGAGAGTGTGGGGGGCTCTAATAAAGCCTCTCATAAACCTTCAAACGTCACCATGGCGCGGCCCCTCGGTGACCCCTCCGATATGTAGTTCATGGTTTAAGGTCAAGGGGGGCATCCGATCATCAGAGACCTGGCTAGATATCTGATGGCTTTCACACTGCTTCTGGCAACCCTATCCGGCGCCTTGAACCCGCTTCTTGCTTCAACGAAGCGAAAATGGTGGACCGGTGTTTAATAAAAAACCCGCAAACTTTAGTAACATTTACTAAAAGCCGTGTTACAGAATACATCATGCTCTCCAGCACCCTTGAGACGTTGGCTGCGACCTTCGCCATCAGCCTGCTCTCACTCGTCGGCGTATTCACCCTGAACATCACAGAGGTCAAGCTCCACAAGGTCCTGTCCATCCTCATAGCCTACTCGGCCGGCACGATACTCGGGGTGGCCCTCTTCGACCTTCTCCCGGAGGCGGTGGAGACAGTGGACTCGGCCCTGGTCTTCCCCATCGTGGCCACGGGTTTCTTGGTGTTCATGTTCCTTGAGCGGATAATCTACTGGTACCACGGCCACGGCCACAGCCACGAGTTCGAGGACAGGAAGATGAAGAAGCCGACGAAGGCTTTCGCTTACCTGAACATAGTTGGCGACTTCATTCACAACTTCATCGACGGCGTGATCATCGCGGCGGGGTTCCTGAACAGCTTCAGCGTAGGCTTAGCGACGACCATAGCGGTGGCGTTCCACGAGCTCCCGCAGGAGATAGGGGACTACGGTGTCCTGGTGTACGCGGGGATGGAGAGGAGGAAGGCGCTGGTCTACAACTTCGCGGCGGCCCTGTCCATAGTTCTGGGCGGGGTCTTCGGCTCCCTCTTCATAGCCCATGTCGAGAACCTGAACGGCTACATGGTCGCATTCAGTGCGGGGGCCTTCATCTTTCTCTCAGCCTCGGAGCTCATACCCGAGATGCACGACGGGGAAAACCGAGTACACTCGATGATCCAGATGATGATACTGATGATGGGGCTGCTCACCATATACTACTTGGGTGTCTTCTTCGCCGAGTGACACTGCTTAAATTCGTTGAACCGCTGAGTGATCCTATATGAAGCTGGTTAAAGCCGATGAGCGGGGCCTCAGGGACGCGGCCCTCGTCCTAAGGAACGGGGGCGTGGTCATATACCCGACCGAGACCGTCTACGGGCTAGGCTGCGAGCCGAGTGACCCAGACGCTACGCGGCGCGTCTGTGAGATCAAGGGGAGAGCCGACAAGCCTCTGCCCCTAATATGCGCGGACAATAATTCGGCCAGGAGAGTCGTGGAGTTCAACGCGGCGGCAGAGAAGCTCACGGAGAGGTTCTGGCCCGGGCCTCTCAGCCTAGTGCTCCCCAGTAAGGTGGACTACCCCGTATGGGTCACCCGCCACAAGCCAACCTTGGCTGTGCGGGTCCCCGGGCACGAGGCGGCCCGTAGGCTGGCGGGTCTCTGCGGAGGTGTATTGGTCAGCACCAGCGCCAACAGAAGCGGCGAGGAGCCGCCGAGGACGGCCGAAGGGGCCATCGAGCAGATAGGCTCAAAGGTGGACGTCGTTGTAGACGGGGGGACCACGCCCGGAGGCGAGCCATCCACGGTCCTAGACCTATCCAGCGAGGAGCTGTGGGTTCTCAGGAGCGGCCCCGTCTCGAGCGAGGACATCCTCAAGGTGTTGAGGGTCTAGAGCCTCCAGCCCTTCTCCACGAGGAACGCCACGTTCTGCTTCTCGGGCACCCCAACGGCGGTGGCCACCGGCTCACATTTGGTCCTGAAGATGTACATGAGGGGGCAGGGCGCCGGCGTCTCTGTGAGGGTCTCCCAGTTGGCCATGCCTTTAGCTATTATGAGGTCAGCGGATGCGAACCTGTCTCGGAACCAGCCCGGGGCCTCGTCCAGCCGGACGCCGATGGCCGCGGCGCCCGTGGTTATCACCTCGTCCGCGACCCCAGTCATGCCCACGGCCTCGGCGTCATCCATCAGCGCGTCGTTGAGGCTGGGCCCCGCCTTCACCGCTACCGTGACGTGGCAGCCCAGCCTACGGAGCTCCTCGACGACCAGAGTGTCGAAGGCTATCTCTCCGGCGTTGTCAGTGAAGAACAGGAGCCTCGTCCCGGGCTTGATCATGGCCTTGAACTCGTCTGTGTCGTCTAGGTAGAAGCCCTCTCCCAAGAGCTTCATGGCGTCCCCGATGTCGCTGTTGTTCCCTGGCACATCGTAGTCGATGACGTTGCCCAGGCAGCTTATTAGACAGGCCATTCTGAACCGCTCCCGGGGCGGCTTCTTCTCGACGAGCGCCTGCAGGGCGGGAAGCATTTTCATGCCGTCCTCGTTGGACTCCCGTTTGAGCTCAACGTAGGGGTCGGCGCACCCGGTGACCCTGGCGATGACTCGGCCGCGCTCTGCCCCTATGATGCTGGGCACAGCGTCTGGCGTGAAGTCCCTACCGAGGAGGGCTAGGAGCCCCTGCATGGCCTCGCGTCGGGTCTCCTCGTCGTCTGAGCTCATCAGGATCATCTTGTAGCCCCTGTGGAGGAGGCAGTAGCCACACCTGGAACCGACCTTCATGTTCGCCCAAACGGGGGGTGTAAACGCAATATAAAAAACATGCCAAGGCATCATGTAGTCGATGGACTACAACCTGTTAGCAACAACTGAGCAGATTAGTTTGAGTCAGGCGTGCAGCGAGCTATGGATGAACCTCAGAGCCATAGGGGACCCTGAGCCAAAGGTGAACCGATCCAGGGTCAGGGGCGTCATACTAGCAAGGACGAGCATGAACCCGGTTGACGCGGTCCACAGGCTGAGAGCGCACATGGCCGAGGAGCCTGAGAGGTACCGATACGTCTACAGGGTGATGCCCGTCCAGGCCTGGACCGACACGAGCGTGGATAGCATAGTCAAGAAGGTGGAGTCCATGCGTGACGTCGTGGAACCCGGGGACTCGTTCAGGGTGACCATGGAGAAGAGGAGAACCCAGCTTGGGAGCCTTGAGGTCATCGAGCCCGTGGCTGAGGCCATAGACAGGAAGGTGGAGCTGGAGACACCCGACTGGGTGGTCCTCGTAGAGATCATGGGTAATGAGACAGGTGTCTCCATTGTCAGGCCGCTGGACACCCTGAACGTCCAGAAGGAGAGGGCCGCCTTACCTTCTCAGTGAGAGCAAAGCGCCTGTCTCGATGATCAGGCCCGTGAGGGCCTCGCGGGGGTCGCCACCCACGGACTCCAGGGCCGTCTCGGATACGTTGAAGGTTTTCATGAGCCTCCTCTGCTTGGCTTCGCTCATCTGAAGCACATCGTCGTCCTCCTCGCCCAGCGTCACAGCGATCCTCCGCGCCGCCGCAGACGCGGCTTCACGGTCCTCGCCATAGACGAGGACCGCCACGTCCCTGGTGGCCTTGGAGACACCCATCGCCTTGAAGGCCCTGGATATCTGGTCGTGGCACGAGGCGTAGAGAAGCGTCTCCACATCCAGCCTCTTGGACACGGCGAACCCGTTCTCTACAGCGTTCACCGCGTTCACGGCTGCGTGGAACAGGTGGCGCCAGCCTGCCACCGCAGAGGCGTCGAACAACTGGAACGTGAGGCCACCCGACGCCTCCCTCACGGCTCTGAGGGTCTCCTCAACGTCCACCACGTGGACGCGTTTCGCCCCCGTGATTGCGACGTATAAGCCGCTGCCGGCTACCTTGCTCGTCTTCATCTCGCTCGTCTCAGCTTAGGGAGTGGGGCACATGTTCATCAACCTTTCACATTGGCCGCCAGCCTATCCAGTAGGCGGTCCACCTCCTCGAAGGTGTTGTAGAAGCCGGTGGAGACCCGTATCCCCGCGGGCCTGAGGCTGACGATGAACCCCTCCTTGGAGAGCCTGCCGAAATGCTGCTCTGTGGCGTCCGTCGCGAAGCTGACGACGCCCGACCTTAGGCCGGCGCCCTCCGGCGTGACGAGGCTCACGCCTAGGCTGGACAGGCCGTCGTAGAGGCGGCCGCTGAGGCGGAGCACCTGCCCCTCGATCCTCTCGGGGCCGAGGCTCAGTATCAGGTCGATACCTGCCTTGGTCCCGACGAAGCTCAGGTAGCTGGGCTCGCCGAACTCCAGCTTCTGGGCCGTGTTTTTGAGCGCCGACTCCTCGAGGCTGTGCTCCTTTACGGCCCTGTAACCCGTCTCGTTGGGCCTGAGCTCACTGAGTATGTCCTCCCTGGCGTACAGGAATCCTGCTCCGGACGGCCCTAGTAGCCACTTGTAGCTGCCGCACGCGTAGAAGTCCACCTGGTCCCTCTTCACGTCCACCCTGAGGGCGCCCGCCGCCTGTATACCGTCCACCACCAGGTAGGCGCCGTGGCCGTGGGCTAGCTCAGCGAGTGGCCTCAACGCGTGGCGGGCGCCCGTGAGCCACTGGACCTGACTTATGGCCACGGCCCTGGTCCTGTCGTCTACAGCGGCCTTCAGGTCGTCCAAGTGGACGGCTCCGCCCATGCCCCTGACGATCCTCACCTCTACGCCTCTCCGCCTGAGGCCCGTCCACGGGTACACGTTGGCCCAGTTCTCCAGGTCGTTGACGACCACGTTGTCCCCCCGCTTGAAGGGGATGGAGCCCGCGGCTGTGGCGAGGCCCCTTGACGTGTTGGGCTGGCACGCGATCTCGTGGGGCCTGGCCCCTATGAGGCGGGCGAAGCTCTCACTGGCCTGCTCGACCCCGGCATCGCCGTGGCGTGTGAGCCTGTCCCAGTCGTCCAGGTACACAGCTATGGCTGCCTTCACGGGTGTCGAGGGCGGGCTGTGGTTGGCTACGTCGAGGAACGTGCAGCCTTCTGTGACTGGGAAAGGCTCCCTGAGGTCATTCATGGAACATATTACGGGTGCCGACGATATGAAGGCTGGGGCTCTGGTAACTCTTAAACAGGTGAAGCGCCCTATTTCCGGTCGGAGAGCGTGCGTGTCTTGGATCAAAGGGATGAGCCTTTAAGTAAGATCGGCGACCTGAGCAGCTTCAGCCGCAGAATCTATACGGTGGTGAAGGTGGTGAGCAAGAGTCCGCCCCGCGAGGTGGCCTCCAAGGAGGACGGGTCCACCCACAGGGTGACAGAGGCCCTTGTGGCCGACGACACGGGAAGCGTTTACCTGACCCTGTGGGACGACGCCATCGACGAAGTGCAGGAGGACCAGGTCCTGAGGCTGGGAAACGCCTACGTGAACACGTTCAGGGGAAGCATGAGGCTGAACCTAGGGCGGTACGGGAGCTACGAGGCGCTGGAGGAGGACCCATTCGAGGAGCTGAACCTGGAGAACAACCTCTCAGCTAAGCAGATGGCGTATAGGCGCCCCGGCCCATCTAGGCGCGGATGGGACCGGTGACACGTTTTTTTCTATGCATCACGTTTTTTATTGTAAAGGTAGAGTAGTGATTCCATGAGCAAGGTCAAGGTCGGTTTACTGAAGCTACTGCACAACGGCCAACTGGGCTACCCTGAGCTGGATGAGAGCCCCAAGGTGATGGAGGAGGGCGGGCTGGTGAAGCTCCTCGGGGACTGGGGCTGCGAGGTAACGGACAGGGTGACGGCCCAGCTGACGGCCGAGGAGGAGAAGACGTACGGGGCCAGGTACAGAATGGCTCTGGCAAGCAACCACCTGGCGGACAGCGTGGCCGAGCAGATCAGGGGGGGCGCCCTGCCCATAGGGCTCCTCAGCAACTGCAACGGGCTGATGGGGATGCTGGCCGGCCACCAGAGGGTACGCGGCGGGAAGCCCCTCAGGGTGGGTCTGGTCTGGGTGGACGCCCACGGTGACTTCAACACGCCTGAGACAAGCCTCAGCGGGATGATGGGTGGGATGCCCGTCGCCATAAGCACGGGGCTCTGCCTGCACCACATCAGGCGGGCTTGTGGCCTGGACCCGCCGCTGCCCACGAAGTACGTGACCATGGTGGGTGTCAGGGACACCGACCCATGGGAGCAGTACCTCATAGACCAGAACGAGGTCAGCCAGATCACCGTGGACGACGTGAGGAGGCTCAGCCCCGCCATAGACATGGAGATGGACAGGCTCAGCACCGTCGCGGACCTGGTGTACGTCCACGTGGACCTGGACGTCCTAGACCCCTCGGACATACCGGGGGCGGGGTTGCCGGTCAAGGATGGACCCACTGCCGAGGAGCTGTCCGAGGCCCTGGAGATCATGTTCGAGAACCCCAAGGCAGCGGGCTTCGGGTTGGCGAGCTACCCAGCCAAGAGGGACACGGAAAGGAGGGGGCTGAGGTCGGTCTACAAGCTGGTGGAGGGGGTCGTCAAGGGCGTGAAGGCGAGGGAGACGGATGCCCTAGGCGTCTTCACCTGACTCCACTCACCTTTTTCTCGTATGCAGTCTGAGCGCGCAACGTGTGCGATTATGGGTGGGTGAGTGGGGCTAGATTACAAACTTTTCGTGCTCCACATGCCTGTTTCTGACTCCCAGGTCGCTCACCCTGAACCTTCGGCCGCCGTAGAGTGTCGCGTACTCCTCCCCTGCCACAAGCGCGTCCAGTATCCTGCCTAGCGCGTCGGCCTTCATTATGCCGCTGCCGCTGGCCGCCCCCACATAGTAGAGGCCGTGGGCCTCGTATATGACGGGCGTCTCGTCGAGGCTGTTGATGGCGTACTGGCCCGCCCACATGTTCATGGGGCGCACGTCCTCGAAGCACGGGAAATATTTCACCAGGACGTGGTACACGTTGTTTGTGTAGTAGTCCTCCTCGGCCTGGGGGTCCTCCTCCAGCTCGAACCTGCGGCCCAGGTCGTCGGCGCAGCCCAGCCAGATGCTTCCCTCGCTGAGCTCGCTCCTGAAGAGTATCTTGGCCTTGGGGAGTATGGTTAAAGGTATGCTTTCCTCATCGTTGAGGCCCCTGACCTCGAAGAGGGGCGCGAGCTTGGGGTCCTTGAATGCGAAGAGCTGCCTCTTCTTGGGCCTCATGTAGCTGTCTAGGCCGAGGGGGTCCAGGAGTCCGCTGGCCCATACGCCGCACGCCAACACGGTCTTCCCGGCGTTTATGGCTCCCTTGCTGGTCTCCGCCCCCACGATCTCCGTCTCCTGCCATACGAAGGGCTCACCCGGTATGCCTAGCTCCTCCTCCGGCTTCAGTAGTAGCCTCTTAACCTCAGTGTTGTACATGACCTCCCCACCCAGCCTAAGGAACTCCGCCTCGTACGTCCTGGTCAGGGCGTCAGCGTCCAGGCTACCGCACTTCGCTCCGAAGACACCCACCGCCACATCCTCAAGGCCGAGGAGGCGGAGC
>JADDYB010000440.1_pt1 | contig 13191 bp, 13 predicted proteins | sample 8641941 | NCBI WGS metagenome assembly JADDYB01 (sample SAMN16275377, study PRJNA637457) | freshwater sediment metagenome | isolation source: Lake Kineret sediment | place: Israel: Lake Kineret | collected 2013
GCGCTCCGGTGATCGGCGTCCTCGCGGTCGTCTCGATCGTCTACGGTGCGGCCGTCGCCCTGGCGCAGACGGATCTCAAGAAACTCGTCGCCTACTCCTCCGTCTCGCACATGGGCTACGTCATGCTGGGCATCGCCTCCGGCACCACCGCGGGCATCCTGGGCGCAAACGTGCAGATGTTCTCGCACGGGCTCATCGCGGGAATGCTGTTCCTGCTGGTCGGCGCATTGTACGAGAGGGCGCACACCCGGGAGATCGCCGCGTTCGGAGGCATCGCGAAAGTCGCTCCCGTGCTCGCGGGCACGCTGGTCTTCGCCTCGTTCGCCTCGGCGGGCCTTCCCGGACTGAGCGGGTTCATCGGCGAGTTCATGGTGGTGGTGGGCGCGTTCGGTCCGATGACCGCGCTCGCCGGCGTGGCGGCCGCCGCCGTGGCCCTGACCGTCGCCTACCTGCTGTGGACCGTCAGGCGCGTGGCGTTCGGGCCGCTGAACGAGGAGCGCGCCGAGATGCCCGACATGCGGATGTCCGAAGCGGCGTCGATCCTGCCGCTGTGCGCGGTCAGTGCGGTCATCGGGATCCGGCCGGACGTGCTCATGAACGTCCTCGGCCCGAGCGTTGATGCCATCGCCCGGCTCATGGCGGGCTGACGGCCGGCGAAGCGTCAGCCGAGCGGAATCCCCAGCCAGCTCATCATCGGGCCCGCTCCGAGACCGAGCGCCAGCGCCAACACCGCGCACGCGACGATCGCCACCGCACCCGCCACCGAGTACTCGGAGTCGGCGTCGGTGCGTTCGCTGCGCTCGGTCGGCTCACCGAAGAACGACGCGTGGACGATGCGCAGGTAGTAGCCGGCTGACACCACGCTGGTGAGCACCGCGACGACGACCCACACCCACAGCCCCTCGCCGATGGCGGCCGAGAAGAGATAGAGCTTCCCGAAGAATCCTGCCAGCGGCGGGATTCCCACGAGCGAGATGAGCATGAACACGACCATCCACGCGGTGATGGTCCGCCTCTGCACGAGGCCGCCGAAGTCGCCGAGCGTCGCACCTTCGTCCGCCGCGACCAGCATGACGCCGAGCGAAGGAAGCGCGTACGCCATCGAGTAGAAGATCGCGGCGGCGTAGCCGGCCGACGTCGCGGCGGAGACGCCCAGCAGCAGGTAGCCGGTGTGGGCGACGCCCGAGTAGGCCATCATGCGCCGGACATCGGTCTGCGTCAGTGCCGCCAGGTTCCCGAGCACCATCGAGGCCACCGCGACCGCAACCAGAACGGATGGGATCATCGGCGCGGTCGGCACGACGGCACCTGCGAGCCGGACGAGCGCCAGCGCGCCGGCGACCTTCGGGACGGTGGAGACGAACGAGACCATCCAGGGCTCAGCACCCTCGTAGGCATCGGGCGCCCAGTAGTGGAACGGTGCCGCCGAGAGCTTTGCGAACAGTCCGACGAAGGCGAAGAGCGCGGCGATCAGGCCGAGCGATCCGGCGCCGCTCAGGTCGATCTCGCTGAACATGCTGGATCCGGACACGCCGTACAGGAACGACATGCCGTAGAGCATGACGAGTGATGTCAGCATCGAGAGCAGGAAGTACTTGAGCGCTCCCTCGAGGCCGTCGAGCCGGGCACGCCGGTAGCCGATCAGCACGTACGCCGGCATCGTCGCGAGCTCGAGCGCCAGGACCAGCGCGATCATCTCCGAGGCCTCGGTCATGAGCATCGCACCGACCGCGGAGATCGCCGCGAGCGCGACCGCCTCGCGAATCCGGCCGCGGGCGCTCCCTGCGGTCCAGAGGAACCAGACCGCGGCGATGACGGCGACGCCGGTCCGCGTGAAGCGGGCGGGGCCGTCGTAGACGAGCGCGCCCCCGAAGAGTGTCTCGCCCACGGGGGCGAGCGCGGCTCCCGCGGCCGCAGCCGACGACAGGATCACGCCGACGCCGGCTGCACCACGGTCGCCGCCGGGAAGCCGCTCGGCGAACAGCGCCCACGCCGCAGCGAGGACGAGCAGCAGTTCCGGGATCATGAGGGCGTAGCCGGTCACCTAGCCACCCACCACTTTCGACAGCGCCTGCATGACCGGGTCGGTGTACTGCAATAGCGCCGACCAGTAGACGCCGATGACCGCGATCAGGACGATGAGCGGGACGACGGTCACGATCTCGCGCAACGAGGCGTCCGGATGCCCCTGGACCTTCTCGCTCGGCTCGCCCTGCACAACCCGCTGCAGCATCCAGAGCATGTACGCCGCACCGAAGAGCACGCCGAGCGACCCGACGACCACGAGCCAACCCGCGAACGCCGTCGACTGCCACGCGCCCATGAGCGAGAGGAACTCGCCGACGAATCCCGAGAGGCCCGGCAGGCCAAGGCTCGCGAACGAGGCGAAGGCCAGGAGCCCTGCGATGACGGGCATGGCGCCGGAGATGCCTGAGAGTTCCGATATCTGGCGGGTGTGTGCCCGCTCGTAGATCATGCCGACCATCAGGAAGAGCATGCCCGTCGTCAGGCCGTGGCTGATGTTGACGGCCATCGCGCCGTTGAGGCCCGCAGCCGTACCTGCGGCGATGCCGAGCATCGCGAAGCCCATGTGCGACACCGACGAGTACGCGACGAGCTTCTTGACGTCGGTCTGGGCGAACGCGGTGGCGGCGCCATACAGGATGGAGATGACCGCCAGCACCGCCAGGAACACCTGCCACTGGGTGAACGCGTCAGGCAGCACGGGCAGCGAAATGCGCAGGAAGCCGTAGGTGCCCATCTTCAGCAGGATACCCGCCAGTAGCACGGAAGCCGCCGTCGGGGCCTCGACGTGCGCGTCGGGAAGCCACGTGTGCAGCGGGAACACCGGCACCTTCACCGCGAAGCCGAGGAAGAACGCGAGGAACAGCCACCACTGGAAACCGGCGGGGAGCGTCTTGCCTATCTCGGCGAGCTCGATCAGGTCGAACGTCCCGGCCTGAAGGTACAGGGCCACCATGCCGACGAGCATGAACACCGAGCCGAGCAGCGTGTAAAGGAAGAACTTCACAGCCGCGTACTCGCGACGGGGACCGCCCCACTGTGCGATGAGGAAGTACATCGGCACTAGGACGAGCTCCCAGAACACGTAGAAGAGCACGAAGTCCAGCGCGGCGAAGACGCCGTTCATGCCCACCTGCAGAAGCAGGAGCATCGCGAAGTAGAAGGAGGGCTTCTTGTCGATCTTCCAGCTTGCGATGACGGCGAGGAACGTGAGCAGGGCGGAGAGGGCCACGAGAGGCATCGAGATGCCGTCGACGGCGACGAAGTACTGGATGCCCGCCTGAGGCACCCAGTCGAGCCTCTCCATGAACTGCAGGCCGCCACCCGGCTCGAACCCGGCCACCATGAGGGCCGCGAGCACGAGGTCGACGCCGGTCACCAGGAGGGCGACCCACTTGGCCAGGGCACCAGCGGACTTGGGCAGGAGCGCGCAGAGTATCACGCCTGCCAGCGGGAGGAAGATGATGGAGCTGAGCACCCTAGGTCCCCCTTGCGACGAAGAGAATCAACATGAGCACGACGACCGCCCCGACAACGAGGCGCTGATAGCTCTGCAGGCGTCCCGTCTGCAAGCGGCGGAACACCCCGCTGACCGAACGGGCGACGGATGCGAGCCCGTTCACGGCACCGTCCACGACTCGGCCGTCGAACGACCACGCAACGGACGAGAGGCGCGACCAACCCTTCGCCGCGCCGTTCACGACGGCGTCCACGCCCGACTGGTCGAACGTGGTCATCGCATCGGCGAACGAGAAGTACCCCTTGATGAGCAGCGTGTTGTAGGTGAGGTCGAAGTAGAAGCCGCGGCTCAGCATGTCGTAGAAGTACGAGAAACGCTGCTTCCAGACGCGCGTGTTCGCAACGACGGAGCGGCGTCCGTAGACCCACCACCCGACGCCGATGCCGCTGCCCGCCACGACCGCGGAGATGGCGATCATCTGAAGGCCCGGCCAGGGGATCTCGTGCCCGACCATGGCGCCGAAGGTCGTCGACCCGAATCCGGCCACCGCCGTAACGATCCCGAGTACCGAAAGCGGGATCAGCATCGAGACGTGCGCCTCGTGGAGGTTCTCGGTCTGCTCGGGGCCCATGAAGACGCGGAACCACAGCCGCGTCATGTAGAAGGCGGTCAGCGCGGATGCGAAGACCACCACGCCGAAGGCCACGTACAGGTGCTCGTGCAGCAACACCGCGAGGATCTCGTCCTTGCTGAAGAATCCGGCCAGTGGCGGCACGCCCGCGAGCGCCAGCGCACCGGCGCCGAACGCGGCGGTGGTGACCGGCAGGTGCCGGGCGAGCCCGCCCATCTCGCGCATGTCCTGGGTATGGGCGGCGTGGATGATCACACCGGCACCCAGGAAGAGGAGCGACTTGAAGAACGCGTGGGTGGTGAGGTGGAACAGCGCGGCCGTGGCGCTCCCGGCACCCAGCGCGACGAACATCAGGCCGAGCTGGCTGATCGTCGAGTAGGCGAGCACCTTCTTGATGTCGTGCTGGACGGCCGCGAGCAGCCCGCCCATCGTCGCGGTCGCGAGGCCGATGACGAGCATCGCCGTCATGACACCCGGCGCGTGCTCGAAGACGGGAAGCATGCGCGCGACCACGAAGACGCCAGCCGCGACCATCGTCGCCGCGTGGATGAGCGCCGACGCGGGTGTCGGGCCGGCCATCGCGTCCGGGAGCCACACGTGCAGCGGGATCTGGGCCGACTTGCCCATCGCCGCCCACAGCAGGCCGAGAGACACGATCAGCGCTCCGCCGGGTGCCCAGTGAGGGACCGACTCGAGAACCGCGTGCAGCTCGAGCGTGCCCGCGTTCTCCAGGATCGCGAAGATCGCGATGAGGAACCCGAGGTCACCGACGCGCGTCGTCAGAAACGCCTTCTGGGACGCCTTGCGCGGACCCTCCTGCTGATGCCAGAACCCGATGAGCAGGTAGGAGCACAGGCCCATGATCTCCCACGCGACGAACGTCAGGAGCAGGTTCTGTGACAGGACCAGGGTCAGCATCGCGCTCGTGAACAGCGACACGACCGAGTAGTACCAGCCCACGCGGTCGTCGCGGTGCATGTAGCCGAGCGAGTACACCTGCACGCAGAGGCCGACGAGAGACACCATCACGAGCGTGATCGCCGCGACCGCGTCGAGGCCGAAGGCGGCCTGGAACTCGTACTCGCCAACGCGGCCGAACGTCCACTCCGCGTGCCACAGGAGGTCGTGTCCTCCGCCGGGCCAAACCTGCGCCAACGCCGCAATAGCCGCGAGGAGCGAGCCCGAGATCGCGGCGACCGGCAGGTACACGACCCGGTTTCGCACCACGCGCGGCAACAGCAGCGTCAAGAAGAACGCCGAGGCCGGGAGCGCGGGTATGAGCAGGATCCACGACATTCGTCAGCCCTTCAGGTCCGACAGGCCGGTGACTTCGCTCGACCGCGAACGGCGGTAGACGGCGAGGATCAGCGCGAGGCCCAGCCCAATCTCGGCGGCTGAGATGACCATCGTGAACACCGTGAAGTACCACCCGGTCATCTCGACCGGGGTGCGGAACCGGGAGAACGCGATCAGGTTGAGCCCGATGGCGACGGACATGAGCTCGAGCGACATCAGCACCTGCACGGCGCCCTTCTTCGAGACCGCACCGTAGAGGCCCAGCGCGAACAGCACCGCACCGAGGATCAGGAAGGCTTCCAGTCCCACGCGCACCTAGTCATCACCTTCCTTCGACCACAGGACGGCGGCGACGAGCGCGGCGGTCAGCACGAGCGAGGCGATCTCGAAGTGGATGACCCACCCTTCCGGCCGGAAGAGCATCTCACCGAAGCGGTCGATACCGGGGATCTCCGCCGGCAGCACGACCGCCTCCGGGTTCCACGCGAGCACAGCGACCGAGATCATGCCCACGAACGCGAGAGCGAGCACGGCGCCCGACACCGAGAAGTCCCTGGGCCGGACCGCGTCCTCGCGGCTTCGCAAAGTGATCATGATCGTGAAGAGCAGCAGGATCGCCAACGCACCCGCGTAGATGAGCAGCTGGACGACGGCCACGTAATCCGCCTCGAGCAGGAAGTAGAGCCCTGCGGCGGTCACACACACGCCCAGAAGCCAATATGCGGCGTGGACGACGTTGCTCGACATGAGCATTCCGACGGACCCTCCGACCGCACAGAGTGCGAGCACCACGAACGCGATGCCGTTGACGGTCTCAGTCATCCGTGGCCTCCTTCGGTTCGTCGGCGGCGGGAGCGGCCTTGCGCTTGGGCGCGGCCGCGTCTGTGTCGGACAGCAGGTCGACCGCGAGCGTGTCCTTTTCGAAGCGCGCGAGCTCGTAGTCGTGGCCCATCTCGATGGCGTCGAACGGGCACGCCTCGACGCACAGTCCGCACATCATGCAGGCGCCGATCTCGTAGTGCCACCGGTCGATGTGCTTGGAGCGGTCCTCGCCCTGCGTGACGTCAATCTTGATGATGTAGTCGGGACACGCCTTCTCGCAGGCGAGACACGCCGTGCACTTGTGGGCGCCGTCCTCGTCGAGCTTCATCTGGACCGCCCAGCGGGCGCGCTCCGGCAGCTCGACCTTCTCGCGCGGGTACTGCACCGTGATCGGACCCCGGAGGGCGTTTCGCATGGTGATCGCCATGCCCTTGAGGATGCCGGTTCCCCAGATGCTCATCGGGCACCCCCGAACAGCGGCCCGCCGAGCTTGAGCGCCACACCGGTGATCATCACCCACGCGAGGGCGGCCGGCAGAAGCACCTTCCACCCCATCGCGAGCAGCTGGTCGATGCGCACACGGGGAAGCGTGCCCCGAATCCACATGAGTATCGCGATGGCGAGGTAGACCTTGGCTATGAAGACGACGGCAGCCCAGTTGCCCAGAGCGTCCACGGGGACGAACGGCACGCGCCAGCCGCCGAAGAACAGCGTGACGAGCATCGCCGCAAAGATGAAGGAGTTGCTGAACTCGGAGAGGAACAGCAGCCCGAACTTCATCGACGAGTACTCCGTCGCGAAGCCGCTCACGAGCTCGGACTCGGCTTCTGACATGTCGAACGGGGTCTGGTTCGTCTCGACGAGCCCGGCGATGTAGTAGATCACGAGCGCGGGGAAGCACGGGAGCCAGAACCACAGCGGGTCCTGAGCTCGCACGATGTCGCCGAGGTTGAGCGAACCCGCGATCATGACCGGCGGAAGGGCCGCCAGCAGCATCGGGACCTCGTACGACACCTGCTGCGCCACCGACCGCATGCCGCCCAGGAGCGACCACTTGTTGGCGCTCGACCAGCCAGCCGCGACGACGCCGAGCGGCACGAGCGAGATCACGGCGAACGTGAGCAGCAGGCCCAAGTCGAAGTCCGCGATGACGAGATCGCCCGAGAACGGGATCGCCGCGTAGGCAAGTAGCGAGGGCACGAATACCAGCGCGGGCGCGATGATGTAGAGCGCCTTGTCCACGTTCGCAGGCGTCACGTCTTCCTTAGCCAGAAGCTTGAAGACGTCTGCCAGCGTCTGGAACATCCCGCGCGGGCCGAGTTCCATCGGCCCCATGCGGATGTGCAGCCTGCCGAGGACCTTGCGCAGCATGTAGATGAGCACGACGCCGTTGAGGAGCATCATCCCCACCGCCGCGAGTACCCTGAGCGATGCCGCGAGTGCCGGGTTCATCGGTCGATCTCCCCCAACACGACATCCACGCTGCCGATGATGACTATCGCGTCCGCGAGGAAGGTTCCGGGAAGGACCGCCTCGGCGGCCTGCAACGCGTAGAGCGCCGGCGGGCGATACCGCATGCGGTACGGAGTGTCGCTCCCATCGGAGACGAGGTGCACGCCGAGCTCGCCGCGAGGCGACTCCACAGACGCGTACGCCTCGCCCGCGGGCGGCCTCAGCACCTTGGCGACCTTGGCGGTGTGCTCCCCCTCCGGCAGGCCCTCGATGCACTGTCGGCAGATGCGCACCGCCTGGCGCATCTCAGCCATCCGGACGAGGTAGCGCGCGTAGCAGTCGCCCTCTTCGGCGATCGGCACCGAGAAGTCCATCTCGTCGTAGGCGGCGTAGGGGATGTCCTTGCGCACGTCGAAGCTCACGCCGCTCGCCCTGAGGTTCGCGCCCGTGAGCCCGAATGCGAGAGCCTGCTTCTTCTCGATCACTCCCACGCCACGCATACGCGCCTGGAAGATCTCGTTTCCACCGAGAAGCGACTCGTGCTCGTCGAGATAGCCGTCGATGGTCGAGAGGAAGTCTCTGATCTTCGCCTCGGCGGAGGTCGTGATGTCGCGCACCACTCCGCCGGGACGCACGTAGTTGAACATCATGCGCTGACCGGACACGTCCTCGAGGATGTCCAGGAGCACCTCGCGGTCTCTGAACGCGTAGAGGAACTGGCCCATACCGCCGTTGTCGAGGCCCATCGTGCCGTACCAGACGAGGTGGCTCGCGAGGCGGTTCAGCTCGCCCATGAGCACGCGCAGCCAGTTCGCGCGGCGCGGGACCTCGATGCCGGCGACCTTCTCGGCGGCGAGCGCGAAGGCGAGCTCGTTGTGGATGCCGGAGACGTAGTCCCCGCGGTCCATCAGCGTGCCCACGGCGCTGTAACGGCGGGACTCGGCGAGCTTCTCGATGCCGCGGTGCAGGTAACCGACCACTGCCTCGCCTGCGACCACGATCTCACCGTCGAGTTCGAGGAGCACGCGCAGCACGCCGTGAGTCGACGGGTGCTGTGGCCCCATGTTGATGATGAGGCGGTCCGTGGCGAGCGAGTCGACACCCGACACCGAGCCGAACGGCGAGATGGGCCCGGCCGCGGGCAGATCGGGCTCGCCTGCGGTGAGCCATCCGGCATGCTTGACGACCGAACGGGGGTCCGTCACCGGTTGCGCACCTCCTCGGCGGAGCGGATCTCCACTCGCTTGAGCAGCAGAGGCTCGATTCCGCTCGTCAGCAGGAGGTGCTTGGGGTTCGGGTGGCCGGCAAGCGTGAAGCCGAACATCTCCGCGATCTCACGCTCCGGCATGAGCGCGGCCGGGAAAACCTCCCAGACGCTCTCGAGCTCGGAGCCATACTCGTGCTCGACCTTGACCACGACCTCTTCGGCGTGGGACAGGGAGCGCAGGTGGTAGACCACGTCGACAGCCGACCCCGTATCGATACCGAAGATGTCCACAGGCAGGCCGAAGGCGTGGCTGGAATCACGGAGCGTCTCAAGGGTCGCACGCGCTTGGGCTGGCGCGACGCGTACCACCGCGCCGAGCATCTCGTCGGCCTCGACGGAGACCGCCGAGACACCGGCGTTCCTGAGCGCGTCAGCTATGTGAGTCACGTCTGGCATCGAGCCTGTGCTCCGTCTGCTTGTTGATCTTGTCCCTCAGCATGAGGAACGCGTACTGGACCGACTCCGGGCGAGGAGGGCAACCCGGGATGTACACGTCGACCGGGACGATCTTGTCCACGCCCAGGATGACGTTCGGGTACTCGCGGAACGGCCCGCCCGTACTCGCGCAGGCGCCCATCGCGACCACCCACTTGGGCTCGGGCATCTGGTCGTAAAGGCGCTTCACCGTCTCGGCCATCTTGTGGTTCACGGTGCCCGCCACGATCATCACGTCGGCCTGTCTGGGGCTGGCGCGCGGGAACACGCCGTGGCGGTCGAAGTCGAACTTCGGCCCCGACGCGTGCATGAGTCCCTCGATCGCACAACAGGCGATACCGAACGCCATCGGCCAGAGGGAACGGCCGCGCGCCCAGTCGAAGAGTTGCTCGCTGCGGATGAACAGAAGCGAGTTCTCGCCCGTGAAACGGTCTAGCGCCACTGAAGGGCACCTTCCTTCCACGCGTACGCGAGCCCGCCTACGAGGATCGTGATGAAGATGATCATCTCGAAGAAGATGAACCAGCCCATGCCCGGACGGCCGAACGCGACCGCCCACGGGTAGAGGAACGCCGTCTCGATGTCGAAGATGACGTAGAGAAGGGCGTAGACGTAGTAGCCGGACCTGAACTGGATCCAGGGGCTGCCAACGGGCTCCACGCCGCACTCGTAGGTCTCGCCCTTCTCCGCGGAGGGCTTCTTGGGCGAAAGGAGCCAGGAGGCGGACAGCGTCAGCGCGGTGAACAGCGCGCCAATGACGACGAAGGCCGCTATGACCAGCCGCTCGAACTCCACCCCTACCCTCCTCAGGTCGTGCCGTACGACACCTCATCGGTTTGCCGGGATGAGGGTTGTCGGACAGTACCACACAGACAAACCTATCACACCAGCCGAGCGGTGCGAATCATCGGTGAACGGTACCCCGACGGCGGTGAATGGTGCAATCGAGCAGCGCGCTAGTCGGTCACCGTGACGTAGGAGTAGTCCTCGGACCAGCGGGCGCGCTCGGTGTCACACTCCGGGTGGTAGGCGCGGATGCGCCACTTGCCCGGCGACGGGAAGCTGATGCTCCTGCGGTAGCGCGAGTACGTGTCGTAGTCGTAGACGCGCGCGCTGACGTACCCGTAGGACTTCCAGCCGTCCGAGGTCTTCTTCCACTTGTAGATCCGGACCGGGTGGGTGTCCTCCTCGTGGTGCGGCTTCAGGTAGCCGTACACGCTCACTGACTTGTCCTCGGCGACGGAGTCGGGAACATTGGGCGTCTCGACGCGGACGTCGAGCACGTACAGGTAGTCGAATCCGCCGTACCACGCCCACGACCAGCGCTGGTCGTGAGTGGCGTCCTCGGGATGATAGGCGCGGATGCGCCAGTAGCCGGTCGACGGGAAGTCCCACTTCGTCGAGTACTTCGAGTACCAGTGATAGCCAGACACCGTGGCGTCCTTGTGGCCGTAGTACTTCCAGTCAGTGACCACCCTGCCACCTGCGTCCAAGTGCTGTCCCACGCGCTTCCAGCGGTGGATCTCAACCGGCTTCGTGCCGGAGGTGTGGTACGGCTTGATGTAGCCCCAGATCAGCTCCGACTTGTCGACGTACGCCCACTTCGCGATGCTCGGTGGCCGCACCCAGACGGTCTTGACCCACAGGTCGTCGGGATCCGACCAGGTCTCGGCGTGCTCGTCGTCCTCGATTGCGACGGCTTTGACCCGCCACCTGCCCGTGCGCGGGAACTCGACGTTCGCGGAGTACTTCGAGTAGCCCTCGTAGTCGGTCACCTTCGCGCGCACCGAATCCATCTCGACCCAGGCGTCGCCGCTCTTCCTGTAGAGGTAGAGCCGGACCGGGTACGTGCCCTCGGTGTGCTGGGGCTTCAGGTAGCCGTGGACCTTCTTCGGCTTACCCGTCCAGAAAAGCTCGTCTGCCTGCGGGCGGGTGATCGTGACTTCGGGCTTGGTCGCCGATGACTCGGCGGGCGCGGCGATAGCCGGAGAAGTGGAGGTCGCGAAACACGAGATCAGTGAGGCCAGCGTCAGCATCCGGATGATCGCGCGACGAGTCATGATGCGAGGCCCTTCCTGAGTTCAGCCAGGCGGGTCAAAAAGCGTGCCCGCTTTCCCCACTATACGAGGTCAGCGGCGTCCCTCGCAAACGGCCGTGTTCTCGCAGGAGTGCCTGCCGAGAAGAGAAAACCTGCGAGAACCGGAGTCCCCGCAGGCGAGTGTGTGTGGAGCCGACGAGCGGATTCGAACCGCTGACCTGCGCATTACGAGTGCGCTGCTCTACCAGCTGAGCTACGTCGGCCTGTATGCCCTTCTCAAACCGTCACGCCGGCGGCGCCGCGCCCCCGCCGCTCGGCTTGCGGCGCCTGCGCCGCCTGCCGCTCTTCGCGGGCTTGTCGGAGGCCGGCTGCCCGGCGTCTCCGGCGGGCTTCGGCGCCTCCTTCGGAGCCTGCTGCCCCTGCTTGCCGCCCGCCGCCGGTGCGCTCTCCGGCGTACCGCCCTCGGACGATTTGCGCCGCCTTCTGCGGCGTCCGCTCCCCTCGCGGGGGGCTTGCGACTCATCACGCGCGGCCGGCTTCTCGGACCGCTCGGACCTGCCACGCGCGGGCTTCGCAGCCCGCGGCGGCTTCGACGGCTCCGGCGCACTCACCATCGTCGTCGGTCCCGCCACCGCTTCCAGCGCCTCAGCCGTCACAGCGCACGGACAGGTGCCACCCTTCTTGCACTCCATCCCGCTGAGCGGGACGGTCACGCTGGCCCCGTCCTCGAAGCGGATCCGGACCGTCTCGCGAGGTGTGTTCAGCTCGGCGACCTTGGCGAGGCCCGCAGGGGTCTCGACGATCGCTCCGCGCTTCGGCGCCCGGGACTTGAAGTCCTTGTAGGCGTCGTACTCATAGCGAAGACAGCACATGAGTCTGCCGCAGAGCCCGCTGATTTTCAAGGGGTTGAGCGGCAGATCCTGTTCCTTCGCCATGCGGATGGAAACCGGCTGGAAATCACCGCCGAAACGGACGCAGCACAGCATCTGCCCGCAGTGGCCGATGCCGCCCACCGCGCGGGCCTCGTCGCGCACTCCGACCTGCCGCATGTCTATGCGGGCATGGAACCGCGTGGCTAGCTCCTTGACGAGGTCACGGAAGTCCACGCGCTCGTCCGAGGAGAAGTAGAAGGTGACCTTGTCGCCGGTCATCGGGAACTGCACGCCCACCGGCTTCATGTCGAGCTTGCGCTCCTCGATCATGTCGCGGAACACCGCGAGCGCCTCGCCCTCCTTCGCCATGAGCTCCTCGGCATAGGTGAGGTCCTCGTCCGTCGCCATGCGGACGATGGGCTTCGGGGGAGCGGGAAGAGCGCTGGCCTCGACCTCCTGCACGGCGGAGACGACGATTCCCATCTCCTCGCCGCGCTCGCTGTTGACCACGACGAAGTCACCCTCGGCCGGAGTCGCCTCACCGGGGTCGAACCAGAGCGTCTTGGAAAAACGGAGTCGTACGCCGACTACCGTGGGCATCTGAGAACCTCTCGAACGTCGAACAGCATCGCCTCGACGGCGAGCTGGGGGCTCACATTATACGAAATGCGCCGTCTCGTCAGGTTGACCGCGTTCAGGGCCTTCACCGCAGCCTCCGGAGTCACCACCGCGGCGACCTCTTCCATGGCGTCACGTGCATCCGCATTCGACACCAGGTCGCCCACGCCCTGCGACAGAGTGAGGCAGTCGCGGATCCAGCTCTCGGCGACGTTGAGCATCTCGGAGACTCCCTCGCGCTCACGGGCGGTGAGCTGCCGTTTGTGTCGCTCGAAG
>JADDYB010000441.1_pt1 | contig 13189 bp, 12 predicted proteins | sample 8641941 | NCBI WGS metagenome assembly JADDYB01 (sample SAMN16275377, study PRJNA637457) | freshwater sediment metagenome | isolation source: Lake Kineret sediment | place: Israel: Lake Kineret | collected 2013
GATGGCCCCGCAGAAAAATTGAAGAACAATGAGGATGTTAAAGAATTCTATCTCGGATTTACTGGAATGGGCCAGAAACGGAGTTATCGGGACGTCAAACATTATAAACGCCGGAAACGGTGGTTAGGATAGGAGAAGTAGAAAAAGAAATCTTCCCTTCCCTTTTTGATCTTTTCATTTTCCCCCTTGATAGTAAGGTTTGTGAATATGCATATAGAGTTCTTAGCTCCCATTTTCAAAGATTTTTGGGACAAAAGAACTATTGAACTTTATTAATTTTTTCACATTAAAAGATCTAGATTTTTACTTGACAAAGAAATAAGGTTTTGTTAATCAAGTGAAGCAATTTGGGGTGGGGTTTTTCCATTTTGATTTAATCCATTCCTGACTCATTTCAAAAGCTAAAAATTGGGGAAAGGGGGTTATTGCTCCCCTTAGAAACGAAACAAACCCTTCTGAACGTTGTTCTTTATATGCACAGTTCTTTTGGATCGTATCAAAGGAGATTTAAAAATGGCAGTCACGAATGAGGTTCAGCTAAAAGTCGATCACATCTTTATGGCTTTCGGGGGTGTCCAAGCCCTGATGGATATCAGTTTAGAGGTTAAAAAGGGTGAGATCTTCTCCGTCATTGGACCTAATGGGGCGGGGAAAACAGTTCTCCTCAACTGCATTAATGGTCTTTATCATCCTCAAAAGGGAAATATCTATTTTGAAGGGAAAGAAATCTCCAAGTTAAAACCCCACCGAAGAGCAGAAATGGGAATCTCACGGACATTCCAGAAGATCGAACTCTTTAAAGGCACGAGTGTGCTGGATAACATCCGGCTCGGTCGCCATATTCATCTCAAAACGGGATTGATCAGCGGTTCCATCTATGTCGGGAAGACAGCTCGCGAAGAGATTGAACACCGGGATTTCATTGAAAGGGAGATCATCGATCTCCTCGAAATTGAGCATATAAGGGATAAAGTTGTGGGAATGCTTCCCTATGGGCTTCAAAAGCGAGTTGAGTTGGCAAGGGCCTTGGCTCTTAACCCGAAGGTTATCCTTTTGGATGAACCCCTTGCAGGTCTGAATTTGGAAGAAGTGGAGGATATGGCACGATTCATTTTGGATGTCAACGAGGAGAAACGGTGGCAGACCACCTGCGTTTTGGTCGAACATGACATGGGTGTCGTGATGGATATTTCACATCGAGTCATGGCCTTAAACTTTGGCGAAAAGATTGCCGAAGGAACTCCTACGGAGATTCAGAAGAATCCCAAAGTGATCAAGGCCTATCTGGGTGAGGTGGAGGATCTCTATGTCACACGCCGGTAACTGGAAAGAAATTGAGATTACAAAAGATTTGACGATCCCCAAACTCTTTTTGCAAGCGGCTAAAAAATATTGGGATAAAAAAGTGGCCATGCGTGAGAAGGAGTTTGGAATCTGGATTCCCATCACTTGGAAACAATATTATGAAAATGTGAAACGGATTGCCTTGGGAATGGTTTCACTGGGATTAGAAAGAGAAGATAAAGTCGCCATGATTGGGGATAACCGTCCTGAGGCTCTCTGGGCAGAGATGGCCGCTATGTGTGTGGGCGGTGTGGGAGTATGGTTATTCCAGGATTCTCTCATCGACGAGGTGAAATATATCATCGACCATGCCGATGCCAAATTGATGTTGGGTGAAGGCCAAGAAGAGGTTGATAAATGCCTCATGATTAAAGACAAATGTCCTAAGCTCAAGAAAATGATCTGGGATGACCCAAAAGGGATGAGAGACTATGACGACCCAATCCTCATCAGCATCAAAGAGGTGATGAAGATTGGAGAAGAAATAGATAAAAAAGAGCCCGGTCTCTTTGAGGATTTGATCATGAAAGGAAAGGGAGATGAGGTCTGCCTCCTTTTTTATACCTCGGGAACGACGGCCCTTCCTAAAGGTGCCCTCCTCACCCATTATAATATGCTCACCATGGGTCTGAATTTGATGCGAGTGGACCCCTATTTTGAAACAGACGACTTTGTCTCCTACCTTCCATTTGCCTGGATTGGAGAGCAGATGATGTCGATCTCCTGTGGAATTCAGGCTGGATTTACAGTCAATTTTCCAGAAGAGCCAGAGACCGCCCAGGAGAATATTCGTGAAATTGGTCCCCATGTGATGTTTGCTCCTCCTCGCATCTATGAGCAGATGGTACGAAATGTTCAGGTCAAATATCTGGATGCCACCTGGTCCAAGAGAACAGCTTATGAATTGGCAATGAAGATTGGCTATCATGTGGCCGAATTGAAGTTTATGAAAAAGCCCACTCCTTGGTACTGGAAGGCCCTCGATTACCTCGCTTACATGGGTGTCCATAAAAAATTGAAAGATCATTTAGGTCTTTCCAGAATAAGGGATACCTACACCGGAGGGGCAGCCATGGGGCCAGACCATTTCCGATTTTTCCATGCGATCGGAGTGAACCTGAAACAGATCTATGGCCAGACAGAGATTGCTGGCATTTCAGTGCTTCATCGTGATGGCGATATCAAATTCGACACGGTGGGAAGACCCATCCCTGAGACAGAGGTCAAAATCACTCCAGACGGGGAGATCATTTCAAAAAGCCCTTCCGTTTTCATAGGATATTATAAGATGGCGGAGGAGACAACAAAAACACTCCGAGATGGATGGCTTCATTCAGGAGATACGGGTTTCATCGATGCCGAGGGCCATCTGGTTGTCTTCGACCGAACCAAAGATGTCATGACATTGGGCGATGGAACAAAATTCGCTCCACAATATTTGGAGACTCGGCTCAAATTCAGTCCCTATATTAGGGATGTCTGGGCGATCGGTGACAACAAGCCCTATGTCACAGGTGTGATCTGTATTGATTATAACGTAGTGGGGAAATGGGCAGAGGATAGAAATCTTGCTTACACCAGTTATCCAGAACTTTCTCAGATGCCAGAGATTTATGAACTGGTAAAAAAAGAGATTGTAAAAATGAACAAAGATCTGCCCCCTATAGCAAAAATTAAGAAGTTTGTTAACCTCTATAAAGAATTTGATGCAGATGATGATGAACTGACCCGAACCCGGAAATTGCGAAGAACCTTTGTCGAAGAACGATATAAAGATATTGTGAACGGACTTTATTCTAATACCAATAGTGTCCATATGGACACCAATATCACCTATGAGGATGGAAGGGTGGTTCATATTATAACGGACCTTAAAGTTTTAGAGGTGCCGCAATAAAAATAGGGTTTCAGAGGTATAGGGGTCAAGGGCTCAAGTGAAGAATTCAAAAAACTTGAACCCTGGAACCCTCGAATCCTTGAACCCTTTGATTCGGAGGTTTTCATGGAGCTTTTCTTGATGAGTTTGGTCAATGGCATCTTGGTCGGGGGTGTCTATGCCCTGGTCGCTCTGGGGTGGGTCTTAATCTATAAATGCTCTGGTGTCTTGAACTTGGCTATGGGTGAATTGACCCTGATTGGAGCCTATGTCACCCTGACATTTTATCAGGCAGGCATACCCTTTGTTCTATCGATCGTTTGTACTCTCATCATTGGAATCATCCTCGGCATCCTTGTAGAGAGAGTCTTCCTTGACAAGTTGATTGGAGAACCAATCCTTGCTGTCATCATGGTGACAGTAGGGCTCTCTTTCTTTTTTAAAGGAATGATCGAGTTTATCTGGGGGACAAACACACGGGTTTATACTCCCCCCATCTTTCCTCTCGAGCCGATTACCGTTGGCTTTATCAAAATTTCAAATGTCTACCTCTGGTCTTTTATTTTAGCTATATTGCTCTTTGTTATCTTTGCAGCCTTTTTCAAATATTCACACTGGGGTCTGGCCATGCAGGCGACTGCTGATGATGAAACCGCTGCCCTCTCCCTTGGAGTAAGCGCGCGGTTTGTCTATGCAGGGGCCTGGGCAATTGCCTTTATGTCAGCAGGTGTTGGGGGTGCTCTTTTAGGGAATATCAACGGAATTAATATATCCGTCGGTTACTTGGGTCTTCTCGTCTTGCCCGCAGTCGTTTTAGGAGGTCTTAACTCCATCCCTGGGGCTATTGTAGGAGGGATTACAGTCGGTGTTTTACAAAATTTATCTGGCGCCTACCTCGACCAATATTTTCCTGGGGGAGTGAAAGAGGTATTCCCCTTTGCTTTTATGGCAGTCTTTTTACTGTTTAAACCTTATGGATTCTGGGGCTGGGAACGGATTGAACGGATGTAAAGAATAATCTTGAAATAAAGGAGGCTCTTTTATGTCTCATGTCTGGCTACCTTGCGGTCTTTACCACCAAGAATATACCCAAGATCATGGTTGGTGGCAGACCCCTTTGATCAAGGGAAAAATGATTTTCCTCCTGGCAATTATATTTATTGTTTTTCCCTTAACCTTAACTGGATACTGGTTCGGAGTGGCTAGTATGGTTGGCTATACAGCCTTAGGAGCCCTTGGGGTACAGATATTGATAGGTTATGCCGGTCTGATCACCCTTGGGCATGCTGCCTTTATTGCCGTAGGTGCTTATACGAGCACTCTCTTGATCCTTCAATTTCCATGGCCTAATTTTTTTATCAACTCGGGTCTTGCCTATCCTATCAGTATTATCATTGCGGGTATTATCGCCGGACTCTGGAGTGTACTCTTTGGTCTTCCATCGGCCAAGGTTAAGGGTTTTTATCTAATCCTAACCACCATGGCAGCCCAGTTCATCACCGTTGATTTCATCCTCACCCAGTATGTCAGTCAGATCGGCGGTAGAGGGCAGGCTTTTTCTCTGCCACCCGGAACCATTAAGATTGGGCCCTGGATCATTGATAGTGAAATCAAGACTTATTTTTTAATGACTATCTTGCTCACCCTCTGTGTCGTTATTGTGGCTAACCTCCTTCGCTCTAAGGTAGGAAGGGCCTGGATCGCCATTCGAGACAATGACATAGCCGCTGAAACACTCGGGATCAATATTATCTGGTATAAATTATTAAATTTCTTTGTGGCTGGATTCATTGCCGGCCTTACCGGAGCCTTCTGGGTAAGTAATACTGCGGCGCTCAGTCCTGAACACTTCCCTTGGTTTTGGTCTCTCTGGTTGGTAGGCGTTATCCTCATTGGTGGAGTTGGCTCCATTCACGGCGTGATATTCGGTTCCATATTCATGGTGTTAGTGATGGAATTGATTCAATTGGCGGTGATCTCACTCAGTGATGTTTTCCCGGAGCTCATGATTAAATTTCTCTATATCAAGGAATCCGTTTTTGGCCTAATTATCTGTGCCTTTTTAATCTTTCAACCAAGAGGGCTCAGTTACCGCTGGTGGCAGATTAAAAACTATTTTAACCTATGGCCGTTTTCTTATTAAAACCGTGTCAACGTGTCCGACATCCGTGACCGTAAAAACGGGATTTACGGACACGGGTCACGGTCACGGACAGGAAATTAAAGAAGGGGGTGATGTCACGTCATCGGAGGGTGGGGAGAGAGAAATCAGTCAATGATCGTTCATATTTTTCATTCAACTTTTTATTGGAGGTGAACAATGAGAATTAGAATTAGATTTTTTACAATCATTTTGATGTTGCTTATTTTTTCCACTCCATCAATCTTTGCACAGGAAATTAAGATAGGAGGTCTTACGGATTGCACGGGTGCTACCTCGGATGTCGGCAAGGACTATGCACTCGGTTTGGTGGAGGCGTTTAATTACGTTAATGAAACAGGTGGAATTAACGGTAAAAAAATAAAATATACCTGGTTTGATTACGGCTATCGTATTCCAGAAGCCATCACAAAGTATAACTTTCTTAAACGCATGGGAGTGATCGCTATCGAGGGATGGGGAACTGGAGATACAGAGGCCCTTTCTGCAACTGTTCTCAAAGATAAGATTCCTTATGTCTCCGCATCTTTTTCAGCCCACCTCACAAATCCTGCAAAAACGCCTTATAATTTATTCTTTTCACCGGACTATTCTACTCAGGCCAGGGCTGTTCTTACAACTTGGTTTGAGACAAGATGGTCCAAAAATAAGGATTATGGCAAGAGAAAGCCGCGGTTTGCCTGTGTTTACGCTTTTCCTTCTCCCTATGCCAGTGCTCCGATAAAGGCGATCAAGGACCATGCCGCGATGCTCGGTTTTGAGATAGGGGATGATCAGGATGTCGCTCTGACCTCTATGGATACCAAAAGCCAGATTATGGCCCTCCAAAAATTTAAACCTGATGTGTGCTGGCATGGAAACACTACCATGTGCGTTTCAGCAACGGTCAGAGATGCCTATGCCCTTGGCCTCGGCGCTGACTGGCTGGTGAACTACTGGGGTGAGGATGAAAATTTGCCCAAATTGGCGGGCAAGGCAGCCGAGGGGTCAATGGTTGCTGGTCCAGCTTACTTTTTTGATGATAAGCGTGGTAAGATGAAAATCGTTCATGATTATGCAGCAAAATATAATCCTGGTATCCCTTACAAGGACCGCATTAAGTTTACGGTCACTGCTTGGTGCAATGTCCTCTTGTTGAGGGAAGCACTGATCAGAGCCGATAAGGCTGGAGATTTGACCGGACCGGGTATTTTACAAAAGGGTTTTGAGACCTTGAAAGATTATGCACTCCTCGATGGGGGACTGGGTACAGCCCCAGTAAATTTTACCGCAACCGACCATCGAACAACCGGTATTGTTCCGGTATATGAGCTCAAAGAAGGAAAATTTAACTATGTTAAAACGATAGATGTCAAAACACGCTGGCCTGAAAAATGGGCCAAGGAATGGTTCGGATGGTAAAAAAGGGGTAATCCTGTGGAGACAACGCAACCTATCTTAAAGTTAAATAATGTTGAGGTGAAATACCATGAGGTAATCCTTGTCCTCAAGGGAGTATCTCTGGAGGTCCCCGAAACTGGTATCATAGCCCTCCTGGGAGCAAATGGAGCAGGTAAGAGTACTACGCTCAAGGCCATTTCCGGTCTTCTTAAGGTGGAGGTTGGAGAGGTCACAGACGGAGCCATTGAGTTCAAAGGAGAGCGTATCCATCGAAAAACGGCTATGGAGATTTCCAAGATGGGAATTATTCAGGTCATTGAAGGCCGAAAGGTCTTCGAACACCTGACTGTAGAGGAGAATCTTAAGGTCGGGGCTCATTTGAGAAAGGTGGGATCGGCCAAGGAAGGCCTGGAAATGGTCTACCATTACTTCCCTCGGCTGAGAGAAAAGCGGAACGAAGTTGCTGGTTATGTCAGCGGAGGGGAACAACAGATGACGGTGATCGGGCGGGCTCTGATGGCCCAACCCAAATTGATGCTTCTGGATGAACCCTCCATGGGCCTCGCCCCCCTCCTCATTAAAGAGATCTTCGACATCATCACCAGGCTAAATCATGAAGAGAAGATCCCTATTCTATTGGTGGAACAGAATGTAAAGTTAGCCCTTACCGTTTCCCCTTACGCTTATGTCTTAGAAAATGGAAGGCTCGTGATGCATGACACCTCAGAAAAATTGAAAGAGAACCCCGACATTCGTGACTTTTATTTAGGCCTCTCTGACATCGGTGAGAGAAAAAGTTTTCGTCATGTCAAGCATTACAAGAGAAGAAAGAGATGGCTTACCTAATATCGTGGTCCGTGTCCGTAGTCCGTGACCGTGAAGAAACATGAACATCTTGCGGACACATGACACGAATCACGGACACGTTATTTCTAAATAACGGAAGGAGGTTTGATAATGAATAAAAAAAGAATATTAATGATCACCTGTATTCTAGGCATGGGATTGATTTTAATTTCGTGTGCAGGAATGCCAACAAAACCTACGGAAGCTAATTTTAAGACCCCTGTAGTGGCCCTCGAATCAGTCCAAGTCACCCAATATAATGGGTTTTGGTACTATGATGCGAAGATCGCCCCCCTGAAGGGCAAAGCAGGAGCCAATAGCGCAATGCTCCCTATGGCTTTCGTTTTTAATATCACCAATCCCAATGATTATCCGGTTAAGTTAGATGGTTTCGGATTTACTGTTGCCTTTGAGGATTTTGATGTCAATATGGTTAATGCCTTTGAGACGCAGTGGATCCCAGCGGGTAAAACCAACCAAATTTCTGTGGCATCCGTACTCGATGTCCACCAGGTCCTTTTGAGTCTTTTAATTCCTAATGCTGAGAAAGTTAAGGCCAATAAAACGACTCCCTGGGCCCTTCTTGAAAAATGGTGGACTCAGATTCCGAATATGACCGTCCCCGTTGAAGCTAGAAAAGGGGCGGCTACCTTCACGGCTGATGGTGTCCAAAAAGTAATCCCCTTCGCTGGTAAATTTCCTAAATGAGATAAATTCTTGAACTCCCCTTCCCCCTTTCCTGTCCTTTGACAGACAGGTACGTAAGGGGGAGAGGGAGTTGATTAGAAGAGACTGCTGAGGAGATTTGATATGCCCAAACCAGAGGTGACGGATCGGACTGTAGGTTTCTTCAAGAAGAATCTAGAGACCATGCCCCATAAAAAAAGAATAGAATATCAAAATCAAAAACTAAGAGGCATTGTACAATATGCTTATAAAAATTCTATAGCGTTTAAAAACAAAATGGATTTCGCTGGATTAAAACCAAAGGACATCCAGACCATTAAAGACTTAGAAAAAATTCCCATTACCAAAAAAACTGACTTAATGGAACTTCAGAAGAAAAACCCTCCCTTTGGTGGATTTGAAGGGGTTCCCATTACTGAAATGATAAGAATCTTTATCTCACCGGGTCCCATCTACGAACCTGGCGAGGCTGATTACGATGAGTTGGGTTGGGCACAGGGGATGTATGCAGGGGGATTCCGCCCAGGAGACATTACCATCAATACATTCAGTTACCATATGGTTCCTTTTGCCCTGCAAATGGTGGACAATTCTCTTCATATGATCGGATGTATCTCTATCCCTATGGGCGTTGGCAATACCGAACAACAGGTCAATATCTTAAAGGATTTCAAAGCTACTGGATATTGTGGAACCCCGAGTTTTCTTCTCAACATTGCTGAAAAGGCTGAGGAGATGGGATTCAATTTAAAAAAAGACCTGAACCTCAAAGCTGGTTTTGTCGCCGCAGAGATGCTACCAGAATCCCTCCGATCCAAATTGGAGGAAAAATTTGGAATGATTATTCGGCAAACGTATGGAACTGCTGATGTTCGCTGTTTGGGCTATGAATGTATGAAGAAAAATGGGATGCATATACCAGATGATAAAATCGTGGAGATCGTCGATCCTGAGACAGGCAATCAATTAGGCCCTGGAAAAATCGGGGAGATTGTAGCCACCACTTTCAATAAGATTTACCCTTTAATTCGATTTGGAACGGGAGACCTTTCCATCCTAACCGAGACTCCCTGCCCTTGCGGTAGGACTTCGCCCAGATTGTTAAAGATTCTTGGAAGAGTCGATCAAGCGACCAAGGTTAGAGGCCTCTTTGTACACCCCGGTCAGGTAAATGAAGTCACTTCAAGGTATCCACAAATCGCAAATTATCAGTTAGTTATCAAGAGAAAAGAAGACAAGGATGAGATGATTTTACGTATCGAACTCAAAGAAGGAGTTTCCCAACCCGAAAAGTTAAAAGAAGAGATTGAAAAGTCCATTCGAGATGTGATGAAAGTAAGGGGTGATGTCCAATTCGTTCCGAAGGGGACCATCCCCGAGGGAGCAAAAAAGATCGAAGACCAACGTACATGGGAGTAAGGGAGTTAACTAAAATAAACTTTTGACGAGCCCCTGTAAGATATGCTAGTATAAAATCAAAATTAAAAATGAGGAGGAGGAAAATTTATGAAAATTCACTACAAAGGATTTATGAGGGAAAAAATTCAAAAAAATCCGGTGACTATAGGCCCGGAGGCATCCTTTTATGAGGCCAGAAACCTCATCCATGAGAAGGGTGTGCGACATGTACCCGTGGTCGATAAGAATAATATGCTAGTTGGAATTGTTACAGATCGAGATATCCGAGAAGCCGCCCCTTCTGATGCGACCTTACTCAGTGTTCAGGAACTTAATTACCTTTTAGGAAAGCTTAAAGTTTCGAGTTTTATGACACCAAAGGATAAACTCATTACTATTACTCCTGACACACTCATTGAAGAAGCTGTCCAATTGATGCACGATAATAAGATTGGGTGCCTTCCTGTTGTGGAACAGGGAAAGCTTTACGGAATCTTTACAGAAACGGATGCCTTGGACCATCTGGTTGATATATTTGGTTTCAAGCAGAAAGGGACTCGTCTGACCCTCGCTCTCGAAGATAAACCCGGGATGATGCTTGGGATCCTTGAAATATTTAAAAAACACAATGTCAACATTATCAGTATCGTCACTCCCTCTTTTATGGTAGAAGGGAAAAGGATCGCTGCTATCCGTATTAGAACAGAAGAATACAAGGATTTGGTGACGGAATTAGAGAAAGCAGGCTATGATGTTTTATCCATAGGCAAATGGCCATCCATATAACCTAATTTTTTTTCGATGAAACTTAACAGTTTACGTTAAGTGGCATTAAAAGGATAGTCCTATGGAAAGTATTGGGTTAAAGTTTTATCAAATCGGCCAATTGGCCAATTTATTGGAATTAAGCCCACGAACAATTCGATACTACGAGGAAATTGGCCTCCTCAATTCTATCAAGAGGGTCGAAGGGGGAAAAAGGATCTATACGGATAAGGATTTCCAGCGCCTAAAATTTATTACAAGGCTTAAACACCTCGGGCTCACCCTTTCAGAGATGCTCGAGCTGGAGGATATTTATCAAATTCACCGAACCAATAAAAAAGTGTTACCTCGACTTTTAGAATTGCTGGATACTCATGCCGTTAAGATTGATGAGCGGATCAACAGTCTTAACAAATTAAAGGCGGATATTTTAAACTACCAGGGTAAAATCCGTCAAAAATTAAAACCTGATGATGATTTCCAGAAAGGAGTGCACCCTCATGAAAGAAGTGGTGATCACCAGCGCCGTCCGCACAGCCATCGGTAATTTCCTCGGAGCATTAAGCCCTTTCAGTGCTACAGAATTGGGAGGAAAAGTGATCGAGGAGGCTGTGAAGCGATCAAAGATTCAAAAAAAGGATGTGGATGAAGTAATCATGGGCAATGTCCTCCCCTTTGGACTAGGACAAAACCCAGCTCGTCAAGCAATGATCAAGGCGGGGCTCCCGATGTCCGGAGGAGCCATTACGGTGAACAAAGTCTGTGGCTCTGGGTTGAAGACGGTGATGCTAGCCGCCCAAGCCATTATGGTTGGAGATGCAGAGGTGATCGTCGCGGGTGGAATGGAGAATATGAGCCGAGTCCCCTATTATTTAGAAAATGCAAGAACAGGATATCGGCTCTGGGATGGCAAACTGGTGGATGGCATGGTCCATGATGGTCTCTGGGATGTGGTGAGTGATTACCATATGGGATATACCGCTGAGATCCAATCAGTAAAATTCAATATCAGCCGTGAAGAACAGGATCAATTTGCTCACGCATCGAACCTCAAAGCGATGCAGGCAATACGGGAAGGGAAATTTAAAGAGGAAATTTTTCCTATCTCGATCCCTTCAAAGAAAGGTGAACCCACACTCTTTGATACCGACGAGGGACCCCGTGATACGGATCTCAAGGCCATGTCCAAATTGAAATCTGTCTTTAAAGAAGGAGGAGTCGTCACGGCAGCAAATTCCTCCAAGATCAGCGATGGGGCAAGCGCTCTCGTGCTGATGTCAAAAGAAAAGGCCCAGGCCTTAGGCGTCAAGCCTATGGCTAAAGTCGGAGCACAGGCCGCAGCAGGTGTGGAATTAGAGGATGTATTGGTGGCCCCGATTCAATCCATCCCAAAAGTTCTGAAAAAGGCAGGCCTTTCTATTAAGGATATTGACCTTTTCGAAATCAACGAGGCCTTTTCCGCAACAACGGTAGCCATCTTCAAAACCCTCGGAATCGATAAAGATAAGGTCAATGTTCGTGGTGGTGCTGTAGCCTTAGGCCATCCAATTGGGGCGAGCGGGGCAAGAGTTCTCACCACCTTGCTCTACGCCATGAAAGAAAGGGGAGCCAAGAGAGGAATGGCTTCTCTCTGTTTGGGAGGTGCGGAAGCAGTGAGTTTAATTGTGGAAATGATATAAAAAATGAGGATTGCAAAATTATCAATGGAAAATTAGCAATAAACCAATTTTCCATTGATAATTAATTATTGATCATTGGTTTTGCAATGAGCGTGGAAAGGGGGAGTTATGGAGATCAAGACGATCGGTGTGGTGGGGGCTGGACAGATGGGGAACGGCATTGCTCAAGTCGCTGCTTATTCTGGATTTCGGGTGGTGATGAGCGATATTGCGGACTCTTTCGTTCAAAAAGGGCTTGCAACCATCTCTAAAAATTTGGATCGAATGGTGGAAAAGGGAAAGATTCCTTCCCAGACGAAGGGTGAAATCATGGGAAGGATCAAAGGGACGATTCAAGTGAAAGATATGGCGGAGGCTGATTTCGTGGTCGAAGCAGCGATCGAGAATGAATCCCTTAAATTGAACGTCTTTAAAGAATTGGATCAGGTTTGCAGAAAAGAAATCATCCTTTCAAGCAATACCTCCTCCATCTCTATCACCAAGGTTGCCTCAGCGACTCAAAGACCTTCACAGGTCATCGGGATGCACTTCATGAATCCTGTGCCGGTCATGCAGCTTGTGGAGATCATCCGAGGACTTCAAACCTCCCAAGAAACTTTTAATACGGTGAAAACTCTCACTGAAAAGATGGGGAAAACCCCTGTCGAAGCCAATGACTTTCCGGGGTTCATCTCCAACCGAATCTTAATGCCAATGATCAATGAGGCCATTTATACTCTTTTCGAAGGGGTTGGAACACCGGAAGCCATTGATACAGTGATGAAACTTGGAATGAATCATCCGATGGGGCCCTTGGCATTGGCAGACCTTATTGGTCTGGATACCTGTTTAGCTATTATGGAGGTACTTTATAAAGGTTTTGGGGATTCTAAGTATCGCCCCTGCCCTCTCCTCAGGAAGTATGTCGATGCAGGCTATCTGGGAAGAAAAACGGGAAGAGGATTTTATAAATACTAAAGGGATCCAAGGGATCGAGGGGCCAAGGGTTCCAGTGAAGTTTTTATTGAGCTACACTAGAACCCATGAGCCCTTGAATCCTTGAACCCTCGATCC
>JADDYB010000443.1_pt1 | contig 13178 bp, 10 predicted proteins | sample 8641941 | NCBI WGS metagenome assembly JADDYB01 (sample SAMN16275377, study PRJNA637457) | freshwater sediment metagenome | isolation source: Lake Kineret sediment | place: Israel: Lake Kineret | collected 2013
AGGTATAGCAAACGCGCTTGCTGACAATATCATGAACCTGTTTCATTTATTATAATAAAAAAGGCCGGCAGAAATCTCTGCCGGCCCTGAAGTCTTCTGAGAACTATATCAGCGGGACGATCAGCAGTGCAACGATGTTGATGACCTTAATCATCGGGTTGATAGCTGGTCCCGCTGTATCCTTGTACGGGTCGCCGACAGTGTCGCCTGTTACAGAGGCTTTATGTCCGTCGCTGCCCTTCTTATGAACAACACCTTTGGAATCAGTAACGCCGTCTTCAAAGGATTTCTTGGCATTGTCCCATGCGCCGCCGCCGCTTGTCATCGCAATAGCCTGGAAGAGTCCGGTAAGGATACTTCCCATGAGTACGCCTCCGAGTGCCTCTTTGCCAAGCAGAAAACCTACAACAACAGGAACAACCACCGGGATAAGCGCAGGGACCATCATCTGCTGGATGGCGCCCTTGGTAACTATGTCAACGCACTTGCCGTACTCCGGCTTTCCCGTGCCTTCCATGATGCCGGGGATCTCACGGAACTGCCTGCGCACTTCAACAACTATGCCGCCGGCAGCCTTAGCAACGGCCTCCATCAGGAGCGAGCCGTAATAATAAGGGAGCAGACCGCCGATGAAAAGGCCGGCCAGAACCAGAGGATTTGAAAGGTCAAAATAAAGGGTCTCGGTGAACGATCTTGAATACTCTGCAAAAAGGACCAGTGCCGCGAGGGCTGCCGAACCAATAGCATAACCCTTGGTAACAGCCTTTGTGGTGTTGCCGACTGCATCCAACGGGTCTGTGATGTTACGGATCTCTTCAGGCATTCCCGCCATTTCTGCGATACCGCCTGCGTTGTCCGTGATCGGGCCGTAGGTGTCAATGGCCACCACGATGCCTGTCATCGAAAGCATCGAAACCGCTGATAATGCAATAGCAAAAAGACCGCCAGATGCATCACCATTAAATCCGCCCCCCAGTGCATAGGCGCCGAGAATTGAGGCAACGATAACGATAACAGGCGCTGCGGTTGACTTCATGCTGACCGCGAGGCCGGCGATCACGTTTGTGCCGTGACCGGTCAAACTGGCTTGTGCAATGTGTTTCACCGGGGGATACTGAGAAGCGGTGAAGTACTCAGTTATGACCACGATAATTCCGGTCAATGCAAGGCCAATAAGCGCCATAAGGAAAACGTTCATCTGTGTAAATGAAGGGTGAGAGGCCATTGAAGCCGGATCTACGCCTTCCAGAAATTTACCTGTCACGAAATAAAATGTTACTGCTGCAAGAACGCCGGCAACAGCCAACCCCTTATAGAGGGCGCCCATGATATATCCGCCTTTGCCCATCCTTACTGCAAATGTTCCTATAATGGAAGCGATGATCGATATTCCGCCGAGCATGAGCGGGAATTCCACCCATGGGCTCTCAGCGCCAAAAACAGTCTTTGCAAGAAGCATTGCTGCAACAAGCGTAACCGTGTATGTCTCATAAAGGTCAGCTGCCATTCCAGCACAGTCTCCAACGTTGTCTCCAACGTTATCAGCAATAACTGCAGGGTTTCTGGGATCATCTTCAGGAATTCCTGCCTCAACCTTGCCGACCAGATCAGCTCCTACGTCCGCAGCCTTTGTATAAATACCACCTGCGATACGGGCAAACACGCTCATGAGTGAACATCCGAATCCGAGGCCAACCAGTGCATGAAATGCCTGATCAGGGGCTGCCGACTTTGCTACAAAATAAAAACCCGCAAGTCCTATAATTCCGAGACCAACAACCATAACGCCGGTCACCGAACCGCCCTTAAAAGCAAGGCCGAGTGCAGCCTGGAGGCCCTTGTGGGCTGCCTGCGCCGTGCGCACATTGGCCCGCACCGATACCATCATGCCGATGTATCCGGCGACCGCCGAACCGACCGTGCCGATGACGAACCCAATTGCCGTCCAGATCCCGAGGAAAGACAGAAGCACCGTCAAAATTACCGCAACAATAGCGACCGTTTTGTACTCGCGTGCGAGAAACGCCATTGCGCCCTCTTTTACCGCATTCGAGATCCCCTGCATCTTCTCATTTCCTGCGTCCTGTTTTGACACCCAGATTGCGGTCATCACAGAGTAGAGTACGCCTAACGCTCCGCAGCCTAATGCAAAAAGTATCGTTGAACTCATACAATCCCTCCTTATTAAATTTTCTCAGTTAAGTGAAAAGTGAAAAAATGAATTGTTTTACCTTCCACCTCCCTCCTTGTTGTAATTATCTCTGCAAATATTATTTAACCTCTACATCCCTTTCCGTTGCCTTTGCAAAAACCATCGCTGTTGCCCTGTAAACCATATGAGCCATCTTTGAAAATGGCGCATAAGCAAAGAGGAAAAAAACAACAACAAGATGCGAAAAATAGATCAGATATGACAGCAATGCCAAATCTGCCAATCTGAACAGTTCTGAAAGAATGCCGGTAGCCATAACGGCAAAAATAATGTATATCAAGAGCCAGTCATAATAACCGCCTTTCCCGGCCTTCTCCTCGTTCTTCTTCCTGTTGTTCATCACCATGAAAATGCCTATCAAAAGCCCTATCGCACTGATATTTGCAAGCCACTTAACAGGGTCTGTCAACGGATATGGTGAGGGGCCAAGCAGCCACGGATAAGGGGTTTTCCCCATTGCATGCATTATCTCGTAACCATATAAATAAAGAACTGCCCATGCGGTTGTGATTGCCAGACCGATGAAGCTGAATAATACCAACATATGAGCCAGTTTACGGCTTATTGTCAGATTGCATTTTTCAAAACGCTTATGCGCTAAAATTTCACCGATTGTTGAACTGATTGCACTCCCGATGCCATTCGGCCTAACCCCTGCAGCCTGCACCAGATCCTTCCAATACCGGGAAACACCAATGGCCAGGGAAACCACAGCAAAGAAGAAAATCGGGACAAAGACACCATCGATGTAATACGACTTTATTAATGATGAATATGCGATATCGCCTGCTTCATTCCGTATGCTTTCCAGATTCAGATGACCCAGGCCTCCAAGGATAATGAGAAAGATCACAACAGGGATTGCGAGAAGGAAACCAAGTGCCCCTGGATTGCCGACCGCCTTCCCCAGAAAGCCGGGAGCAGAGTAACGCTCGATGGACATTTTTCTGACTGCATTCAGGACTTCGCCCGGTTTTGCACCTCGCGGACAATATGCGGTGCAATCACTGCACTGATGACAAAGCCAGATATCCGGATTACCGAATAACTTGTCTTTCAGCCCCCATTGTGCATAGATCATCTCTTTTCTCGGAAACGGATTGTCCGATGGAGTGAGATTGCATACCACCGAGCATGTTGCGCACTGATAACATTTTTTCAGAGACTCCCCGCCACCTTTTATGATTGCGTTAACAAACTGCAGATCGGGGGTCAGGGCAATGCCTGCAAATGGCTCGGGTGCCTTGGCAACCTCAACCTGATTCTCAGGTTTTTCAGCTGTCTCTGTTTTTGTTGCTCGGGCTTCTACTTTTTCTTCTGCCATATCTATTCCTCCAATCCTATTCTACATTTCCTTGAAAGGATTATGTCCTATTTCTTTAATCCTTTCTACAAATTCATTGATCATATCCGGTAGTTTGTGATATTCATCAATACCCACCTGCAGCATCTTAACACGGTCAGCCTCAAGCTGCAGTTTATTGAGGGTTTCACTGACCTTGCTGAACCGAACACTTGCAAGCTCGCTTCCCTTAACGAAATGACATTGATAATTCTCGCCGAACTTGCACCCTATCAGGAGGAATCCATCGATACCGTTTGAAAAAGCATCGGCTATCCATACAAGGTGCATGCCGCCAAGACATCTCATGGGGATAAAACGAATGCTCGGGTCAAGAATTTTGCGGTGCATTGCCATGGTATCGAGAGCCGGATACGCATCGTTTTCACAGACGAGGCAGACAATCCTGAACTCTTCCTCAGGCACATCAATCGCCTTGATCATTGATCCCATGATGTCTATGCTGTAGTCTTTGAATGACACAATCCTTTCAGGACATGCCCCCATACAGGTACCGCATCTCCTGCACCGGTTCACTTTATAGAAAGGAATTCCTTTCTCATCTTCATCAATGGCGCCGAAAGGACACTCTTCCGTACATCTCTTGCACGCGGTGCATCTGATAAGCTGTGGGTCAGGGAATGTCAGATCCCATGCCCTTGGATGCACTGCTACACCCTTGGCAACATGGTCAAGACATTGTATCGCCTTAAACGCTGCCCCTGCAGCATCCTCCTGCGCATCTGTCATATTCATGGGCTGCTTAACTGTACCGGCTGCATAGACACCTGTTCTCCTTGTTTCATACTGGAAGCAGATGAAGTTTGAATCAGCAAAACCGCAGGCGCCCTCAAGGGACGGGATTTCAGGACCCTGCCTGTAAGTGAGGTTTAATATAAACTCAGGCTTTGGTGTTGATTCCAGATACGCATTTTTTGCATCGTCACCTTTTGTAGCAGCCATTGTCAGTCCGTCAAGGTACTCCTGAGGGGCCCGTGTTGTCGGGACCATTCCTGTGGCGAGAACAACAAGATCAGCCTCTATCTTGACCTTTTCCCCGAGGAGCGTATTCTCCATTTCTACAAACAGGTTACCATTCCCTGCATCCGAAACTCCCTTCACATCGGCTTTTGTAAGCATGATGCCGGGATCATTCTGGGCTTCTTTATAGAAGGATTCGAGTCTGCCGGGAGTTCTGATATCTTTATAGAAGACCATTGCCATTGCATTATCGTTCTGTCTTACATACCGTGCCTGCTTCAGGGATGTTGCACAACACATGGAAGAACAGTATGGCAGGTGGTTCGGATCCCTCTGTCCTGCACACTGAATAAATGCAACCTTTTCTGCATCCTTTCCGTCTGACGGCCTTGTAATGGAACCCTTCTTTGCTATTTGTTCGAATTCCACATTCGTCACAACGTTCTTGTATTTGCCATATCCGAGGTAGTCCAGTTTATTTGCATCATAGGGTATCCATCCCGTTGCCATGATAATGGCCCCTATTTTCAAAGTTTCTGACCCGAAAGCTCCTGCTATTGTTATATCATATAAGCCAGGCTGGCCTTCTGTTTTTTCTACCCTTGATGACTTGTAGACCTTGATGTTCGGGTGAGATTCCACCTGCTGAATAACTTTGTCTATTTCTGTATCAACGATAATCGGATTGTATGTTCTGGCAGGTATCTTTTTATATAATTTATTAGCAAACCCTCCGAGTTGAGGCTCTTTTTCGACTAAAAACACCTTATACCCTGCTTCAGCAGCATCAAGCGCTGCGGTCATACCGGATATGCCACCGCCGATCACAAGGATATCCCTGCTCAGATCCTCGAGCACAGCCGGTGTCGGGAGGTCAGCCTTTGATACTTTCACAGCAGCCATTGCGATGTAATCATCCGCCAGTGCCTGTGTCTCATCGTTATTCGGCACATGAGTCCATGCAACAAATTCACGGAGGTTTACCCGCTCTATAAGGCAGCCGGGAAAGTCAAACTCCTCGAATTTCACGCGTGGAGAACAGGCAGCTATGATGAGTGTATTTATTCCGTCTTTCTTGATGTCATTTTTTATGGATTGAAGACCTTCAGGACTGCACAATATGTCGTGGACTTTTATGTTCTCTTCCTTTACAGTCCCGGACTTGGAATTCTTTGCCAGTTTCTCTATATCAACACAATCTGCTATACCGCATCCTTTACAAATATATAAGCCGCATTTCTTTTCCATCCCTACCTCCTATTCACACTCTGGATGCTCTTGATTGCTGCAGCAGTAGCATCCTGCACTGACCTTGCTACATCAGCAGGGCTTTTCATGGTTCCCACAGCATACATCCCTTTCTTCAAAGCTGCATCGTCAACAAGACCATCATCCGCATAAGGGATTTGAATGCCAACCTTTGAACCATTGGCCGCACCATCCATACCGGTTGCAAGGACGACCATATCGAATGTTTCCTTTATTTTGCCGCCGCCATAAATATCCTCAACCACCACGGTCACATCCTGCGAAGGTTCCTCAATAATGTTCGCAACTTTTCCTTTGGTAAAGATAACTTTCGGGTCATCCTTTACCTTCCAGTAAAACCTATTTTCGTAAAGTCCCGGGGTTCTGATGTCTATATAGAAGATTTTCACCTTTGCATCAGGATACTGCTCCCTGATGTAGATAGCATGTTTTAAGGAGGCGAGACAGCATATATAGGAACAAAAAGGCAGGTGATTTTCATCTCTCGAACCTGCGCATTGGACAAAGGCTATATTCTTGATTTCCTTCCCGTCAGAAGGCCTGACAATTTTCCCATCTGTCGGGCCGTCTGGTGATGCCAATCTCTCCATCATCATATTTGTTATAACATTCTTAACTTTCCCGGCGCCAAGAAGGTCAAGTTTTTTCGTGTCATAGGGATCCCATCCGGTGGCAAAAACGATTGCCCCAACATTCAGATCAACCGTCTCAGCCTGCATATTCAGATCAATCGCATTGTATTTACAGGCCTCAAGGCATGGCTTCATGCAGTCTTTCGGACATGCATTGGCATCAATGACATACTGAAAAGGAAAAGCCTGTGCATGAGGCAAATACGCGGCTTTTGATTTGTTCATGCCGAAATTGAAGTCATTCTCACGATATGCCGGACAGGCCTGGGTACAGGCATCACAGCCGACACATTTGTCATTCACATACCGGGGGTTCAGTTTCAGTTTGACAGCGAAATTCCCTTCCTCACCACTGATGCTTGCTACTTCTGCAAGTGTATACATGGTGACCCGCGGACTGTTTTTTATCCTCTTGAACTGTATCTCAAGGCCACAGTTCGGCGGGCAAAGCTTCCAGAAGTACTTATTTATCTGTGCAACTCTGCCTCCAAGATACGGGTTTTTCTCCACGATATAAACATCTACCCCTGCCTCAGCAACTTCTACTGCAGATGTCAGACCGCTTATACCGCCGCCAACTACAAGAACTTTCTTATTCTCCGGCATATTTATCCTCCTTACAAGGCAGTAAGCCACAAAGAGATAGTCATACTCCTATAACCACCTTTTTATAACCTACTAATAAACGGGGGAATTATAGCATACTTGTCAACAAAAATCTTTATTAAAGTCAAAAAAAACTGGGGAGGGCTTTGCCCTCCCCAATCGATATAAACTATGGGTACATCTGAACGTATGGTACTTTCTTGAACTCCCATGTGTTGGTATCAGCATGGTACACGGAATTTGTGAAGCATTTCCAGTTGGCGTCATCAATCTTGTTGAAGTCGCCCCTGTAATAGTAGCCAGGATACCTGGATTCTTCCCTGAAGAGGATGTGGCGAGCATGTGCCTCAACAGACAGAATTCTGTGGTAGTTTTCAAAGCACCTTAAGAGCTCATGGAGGTTGGCCGCTGCCATTTTGTTGCAATCTTCTTTGAGCATATCAAGCAGCCTGAGTCCTTCTTCGAGCATGGTCTTTGAGGTCATATACCATGTTGCGCAACCACCGAAGTACTCATCAGCGATTTTCATGAGCCTCGCCTGGAGTGCTTTCGGGCCGATGTAATTCGGGTTAATTAAGGGATCGGTTGTGTAGGTTTTATATTTCTCATAGACCTCGAACGGCAGATAAAGCTCAGCCGCAATCTCATCAAGGGACAGCTTTGGTGCTGGCTTGTAGTCCGCATTGTCGAGGATGTATGCTATTGCAGCCTTGGCTGCCATTCTGCCTTCTGCATGGGAACCTGAGGAGAACTTGTGGCCTGATGCGCCGACAACGTCACCTGACATGAAGAGGCCGGGTACGGTAGACATTCTGTTATATCCCCAACTGTAATGTTCCGGTGTGCCCGGAAGATCGCCAGGGCCGCTTACCCAGAACCCTGCGCAGCCTGCATGTGAACCCAAGAGATACGGCTCTGTCGGCATGATCTCGGAAGGGACCTTATCCGGCTCGACATTCTTTGCCGCCCAGAGTGATGCCTGTCCAATAGCCATATCCAAGAAGTCTTCCCATGCCTCTGCCTCGAGGTGCTTGATCTGCTTGGCGCCTTCTTTTTCACCGAGCTTTTCTTTCATGGTCTTGGCGAGTATTTCCATAGCGGTATGGGTTCCCATAAGGATCGGCCCCTTACCGTCTTTCATGGCCCTCATCATGAGGTGGTTTCTGATGGCGGTACCCATATTCTTTGCATAGTCGCCGTATCTTGCGACTGCATCGTCATAGTACTCTTTATTGGTGCAATAGTCTTCACCATAGCTGTCAGTCGCTTTTGCCTTGAAGAAAAGGAACCATGCGCCGACCGGTCCATAACCGTCCTTAAATCTTGCAGGCACGAACCTGTTCTCCATAAGGGACAGCTCTGCACCGGCCTGCATGCCGAATGCATACCCTGAACCAGCGCAAAACACCGGGTACCAGGTTCTGCCCAAGCCTTCACCGACCGATCTCGGTCTGAAGCAGTTAACTGCTCCGGCAGTTGCACAGAGCATTGCCTTTGCTTTAAAGGAATAGATCTTGTTTTCTCTTGTGCTGAATCCGATGGCTGCGGCTACGTTTTTCCCGTTTGTATCCATGACAGCCTTAACAATAAATACTCTTTCATAATGGTTCTGTGCCATGCCGGTTGCAGCTCTGTTGGTCTCAAGGGCTTTTTTTGCAGCCTCTGCAACAATGACCTTATAGGACTCACCATTGATCATGATCTGCCATTTTCCGGTCCTTACCGGTGTGCCGCCGTCCTTCAGGGATTTCTTGCCGGCTGCAATAGCTTGGTGGCCGTCCATTGAGAATCCGTCATCGCCTTTTTTCCAGATCGGGAGGCCCCACTCTTCGAAACACTCGACTGAATCGTCAACGTGTCTTCCGAGGTCGTATACAAGATCTTCCCTGATGATGCCCATGAGGTCGTTCCTGACGTATTTGACGTAGTCGGCAACCTTATTCTCGCCGACGTATGTGTTGATAGCGGAGAGACCCATTGCGACAGCGCCGCTTCTGTCTGTCGCAGCCTTATCGACCAATACTACTTTCAGTCCTTTCGCGTTTGCCCAGCGGCATGCCTCAAAAGCTGCACCGCAACCAGCCATACCACCACCCATGATAAGCAGGTCGCAATCTACCTCAGTAACTTCGGGCTTCTGACAATAAGAAAATGTACAAGTTTCTTTTTCCATTTATATTCACCTCCTCGATTATTCAGTTCTTGCCGGTTTGGTAAACAAGCCTGGCTTTTTAATTGTTGCGAAATCAGGCTCTGGTTTGCCTGCATATGGATCAACGGCGCCTTCTACGGTGGTCCTGATAGGGAATTTAAATCTCTTGGTCAGACCACTTCTGAATTTGATCGTCCACATGATATTATCAGAACCTCTCAAAGGAATAGTCTGGGATCCGAGGGGAACGAAGTCTGAATAACCTCTCACCTCAACCGCCTGCTGCGGGCAGATTTTTACACAGTTAAAGCACTCCCAGCACTGCTCAGGTTCCTGATTGTAAGCTTTCATCGTGTCTCTGTTGAGAATCATAAGATCGTGAGGACAGATATACTGGCATGCAGTCTTGTCCCCTGCCTTACAGCCGTCACACTTTTCAGTAATTACAAAACTTGGCATTTAAAAACACCTCCTTAAAAGTTTTAGTAGAGTTTGAAAAACAATAAAACGAACGTGTCCTTCCACCTCCTTCCCTTCTGTTATTTCTCCACGGATTTAATAAATTCATCCATGACATTTAATGATTTGTTTTTAACGATGAGATCAAAGATCTGATCTTTTATCTTTCTTGGCATATTCTCGATGCTTCTTGTGGTAGCAGCATCGTATTTTGCAACCGGGAAGAGTTTCAGAATCTTATCTCTCTGTGCTTCCGTATTGGGGACAGCGATAACCTTTAAGCCTGCCAACACTTCTTTTGTCATACTGGCGAGCCCTGCTGCCTGGAGTTTCTCAAGTCGCTCCTCATTGATCCATATGTTGATCGGATAGGTTTCTTCTGCCATATTTATTCCTCCTTAAGTTATTTTCTTCAGTTTATTTCAACGGTTCAATGGTAAATACCGGCTGTCTGTTCTTCAGGTAATCCTCTGTAACAAACGCATTGCCAAAGCCGTACTTTTCAGCACATTCCATAATCATATCGAAAACTTCTGGCCTGAAGATACGGCGGGGCGGCTTCACACCGTCCTGGATGATGCTTCTGATTAAGGTTCCGCTGAATGATGCCTTTTTATCCTTATGGCCACAAAGACCCATATAAGTAACTTCATCACAAACAGGGCAGAACCACCAGTCGAGATTGAAAATAGGTGTGATATTGAGAGACCCTTTGGGCAGTCTTTCGAAGATCCTATGTGCATCATATGGATCATAATAGGTACCAACACCGGCATGGTCTCTTCCGAACATGTGGTGGGTGCAGCCGAGGTTCGTCCTGAGGCATGCATGGAATATTGCTTCTTTCGGCCCGGCATATCGCATATCCCAGAGGGTGCATGTGGTTAAAAAGATATCATCCCTGAAATATCCATGTTTACCCTGCGCCTCCTGGCAAAGGATTATTGCCTCATCAATATAATCGCCCGGTCTCTTTGAGCCGATCATCGCATTGACCAGAACACCGCCGCGGGGTTTATCTACCATCATAGAACCATAAGCTCCTAAGTATGCGCCTTTCATAAGCCATTCATGGCCGGTATGCGGGACGTTCCTTGTCTGATGGTTGATGATCATCTCCCATCCTTTTTCCTTGAATCTTTCCCTCATCTGTTTTGGAGTGAGCCAGAATTTGGTGAAAGGCTCGTTGATTTTCGGGGGATTCAGGAGGGTGATTTTTCCGCCCAGGAATTTGTCCTGGTACTGATACGTTCTCTTGACTCCGGGATGTTTTTCTTCCGTGGTTCCATAAACCTTCATTGCCACTTCTTTTGTGTCCAGTGTGAAGATATCAGTAATATCAAAAATGGCAAAAGGATTCCCGGTATAAGTGAGAAGGACTTCATCATACTGCTTGATACCGGATTTTTCGAGATCCGCGCTGGATATATCATAAACAATAGGGATACTCCAGACTGTTTTTCCGTCCGCAAGCGTCATATTGTTACAGACCGCTTCGACATCAGCTTTTGTCATAAATCCTTCAAGAGGGCTGAAAAAACCGTATGCGATATCGAGGATTTCTGTTGCCAGCTGCAAACGGACATCAAGTGTTTTTACCTTTGCTGCCTTCATTTCTGCAACTCTCTTGAGCGCGGCGTCTTTTGCCATTACCCGCTCAATAATTTCTTTGCCGCCATGACCGATCATTTCCATAACCTTTCCTCCTTGTTTAGTTATTAGCTTTCGCCTACTTACCTTCCAGGATGGCGCAGACTTTACTGAAAATTTCATCGATGCTGCCCGTTCCCGCAACCGACTTCACTATCCCCTTGTTCCTGTAATACCCCATCAATGGCTCTGTCTGAGCAGTATATACCTCGAGTCTTTTCTTGATGGTAGCTTCCTTGTCATCATCCCTCTGGTATAACTCACCGCTGCATTTATCGCAGGCTCCCTCCTTCTTCGGTGCACTGAAATAGACATTGTACATCTGTCCGCACGCTTTACACGTTCTTCTCCCTGTGAGTCTCTTCATCAGGTCCTCAAACGGGACATCAACACTGATTGCCCCGGTTAATGACATATTCAGTGCGGCGAGCATCTTGTCAAGCGCCTCTGCCTGTGCAGTGTTTCTCGGAAATCCGTCAAGGATATATCCTTTTTTGCAATCATCCTGCTTCAGTCTCTCTCCGACCATGCCAAGGACAACACTGTCGGGAACAAGCTCACCTTTGTCCATGTATGACTTTGCTTCTTTCCCGAGAGCTGTTCCTGCAGACACAGCTGCCCGCAAAAGATCACCCGTGGAAATCTGAGGTATGCCGTATTTTTCGATCAGTTTCTTGGCCTGGGTTCCTTTCCCAGCACCGGGCGCACCAAGCAAAACAATTCTCATAATTTTACCCCCGTTAAATTTTTGCAAGACATTATTAAAAAAGTGAACTGCCTTATTTACACTGCAATGAAAACGTTAAAGAGTTAAGAAATACATGTGCTTAGTACAAAATTATCCAAATAAATGCGTGGCAGAGCTTTTCTTAAAAAAAACGGACACATAAATATACTATCCGGCACGTTTTTAGTCAAATTCATATTTCTCATAGAAAAATAAAATTCCCTTATCGGTAGAAAGCGCCGTTTCAATGGTTTTTTGTATCATGATTTTCACCATCAATCCACTGTTGGATAAACCTCTTGAAGGCCGTGAGCGCCCTGCCTCGATGGCTTATTGCATCCTTTTCTGCATCATGCATTTCAGCAAAGGTGCGATCCGACCCCGTGGGATAAAATACCGGGTCATATCCAAACCCATGAGATCCTCTTGGCTCTTTTCCAATAAACCCCTCTATATATCCATGAAAAATATGCACTTTGTTGTCAGGCACTGCAAATGCGATGCAGCAAACAAATCGCGCATCTTTCTTTTCAACGGCATGCATCTCCTGCAGTAATTTTGCGATATTCTTTTTATCATCAGCAGGTTCCCCGGCATACCGAGCCGACAATGTGCCGGGGGCACCGTTTAAGGCAGAAACTTCAAGTCCCGAATCATCAGCGAGTGCCGGCCTCCCCGTGCAGCGTGCAACAGTTACTGCTTTTTTCATGGCATTCTCTTCGAATGTGGCGCCATCTTCCTCAACTTCCGGGCATCCCGGGAAGTCATCAAGGGTGGAAATCGAGATTGACAGGCCTGCGGTAATCCGACTTATCTCCTCAACTTTCTTCCTGTTTCTTGTTGCGAGGACTATATGCATATGTTACGTTTGACGAAAAAATTGACAGATTTGATTGAGTAATCTCCCCCTGCCCCTCTTTAGAAAAGAGGGGCATCCTGCTTCCTTATTTCTTACTATTCCCCCTTTCCTAAAGGGGGATGTAGGGGGATTACTGAACATAATTTCCAATTTTCAACTTTTATAGGATAGAACCAGAACCTTTACCCCTCATAAAGACTGATTTTTATACCATAATTAAGTCATCAAACTCAATAATCCCCGCAAATAAGCTGCTTTTGCGCCTGGGCAGTCTATTGAAAAAACTAAT
>JADDYB010000444.1_pt1 | contig 13148 bp, 17 predicted proteins | sample 8641941 | NCBI WGS metagenome assembly JADDYB01 (sample SAMN16275377, study PRJNA637457) | freshwater sediment metagenome | isolation source: Lake Kineret sediment | place: Israel: Lake Kineret | collected 2013
GTTTGCAGGGGAGGGCGACCGCCTGGTGCACCTGCGAGACCTCCATGGAATACATCGCCCCGAGGGCCGTGAACACGATCCCCACCACGAGCGGGAAATACACCATGGCGGCCTGGAGTGACCGGCGGGAAAGGCGCGCGGGCATAGATAACCATCTTCCCCGATAACGTATTTAGCGTTAATCTACAGGCGCGCGAAAAAGAAGCGCCAGAGCCTTGGGACGGGCTCCACCCGACAACACATGTGCATCTTAGCGCATCATAACACGTTAATTAGAACCAAGCGCAACGATACGTGTGGTGTTGCTCAACCAGTTAGAGTGGCTGGCCGCCGTCACAGGGATAGCCGGCATACTGACGGTGCTGGCATACATCCTCTGGGGCCTCCTGCTGAGCCTGAAGAGGCCGCTGGGGACGCGGACAGGTTCACCCGAGAAAATCATGAATACCGCCTTCTACGTCGTCGGAGGCGCCCTGTACTTCGCCATCTGCTTCCTCACGTGGCGCCCCATACTCGTGACATTATCCAACTGGACGCGTCTCGCTGCCCTCACCGCGGGCGCCCTCCTCCTCTACCCAGGACTCGCCATGGTGGCGTGGGGCCGGCATACGCTGGGTGACATGTACAACGTGTCCAGCGGCTTCGGTGCGCAACTCTACAAAGACCAGAGACTGGTGACGACAGGCCCATTCTCCATCGTGCGCCACCCCATGTACCTCGGCATCCTGCTCATCGCCCTGGGAGGCATTCTGGTTTACCGCACCTGGACATTCGTCTTTCTACTCGCTAACTTCCCAGGCCTAGCCCGACGCGCCACCAACGAGGAGCAGGCCCTGGAGCTAGAGTTCGGAGAACAATGGACCGAGTACTGTAAACGCGTCCCCGGCTGGCTTCCCCGTCTCCGAAGGTAGCCTAGATGAATAATTGAAACTGGGAGACGACGGCCCCGAGCATAAAAAGAGTTCTGACGCAGCTCTAAGAACACATACGCCGTAGCAACAGGAACTTCATAACGTAAAACAACCAATTAATGACCGAGTACCGTTAACCCAAGCCAACCACTCATCCACACACAACCCAAACGACCCCCCAACACAAAACAGTAACTCACTAACCATAAGCCACCCCGCTCCCCTAATTTCGCAGAATTATATCCTACCTGCAACAAGCTACCCAGCCTCCCACTCACCGCACTCTCTCACAAGCACCACCGACTCCACGAACCCAAGCCTCACACAGTAACGAAACTCCCCCAGGTCCAGCCCCACCCGCTCCAACACATTAACGATCTCCCTATTCTCCTGAGACATACCCCACCTCACATCCCGGGTTATCTCCACACCATGGACGCAGTCCCCACAGGTGACACCCAACACAGATCAACAAACTCATGGAACCGGCAACGTAAAGGGATTAGGGCAAACAAATAAAACCCCGCCCACCCCACATAGCGGGAGAACACCCAAATGACCCTCAAAGGCATAGTATTCGACCTGGACAGCACCCTCGTCGACAGCAACGTCGACTTCGTCAAGATGAAGCAGCACATCATCCACTACCTAGAGCAGAACGGCCAACCCCAGGGCACCCTAAGCCCCACCACCATGACCACTGTCCAGATCACGGAGGAAGCCGAAAAAAACTGGAAAAAACAAAACAAAACCGAGATACAGAAGCAGCGCATGAGAGACAAGATCACACAGTACATGGACCAGGGGGAACTCGAAGCCATCGACACCCTCACAGAGATACCCGGAGCCAAACAGGCCGTGGAAAAACTCAAGGCAAAAGGCTACAAACTAGCGGTACTCACCCGCAGCCACCACCTATACGCGGAAAAAGCCTTAGAAAAGACAGGGATGAAACCCTACTTCGACATAGTCCTAGGCCGAGGAGAGACACCCCAGCCCAAGCCCTACAGGGAGGCCCTTGAACACACAGTAAAGCTCATGGGCCTCAGCATCGACGAGGTCACAATGATCGGCGACCACCAGATAGACAGGGATTCAGCCACCAGCTGCGACTGCAGCTTCATTGGCGTAGCGACGGGCCACCGCGGTCTCAAAAGCTGGGCGAACGATACTCCCCCGCAGGTACTACTCGGCAGCGTAGCCGAGCTACCAGAGTACATAGAGAACAACTGCACCTAAAAAGAAAGACTTTTTATCCCAACCCGGACCCCTATACATCAAATCCTGTTAAAATCCACAGGTTGGAGGTATATATTTGAGCCCAATAAAAGAAGAGTATAAAAAGAAACTAGACCAAGCAATGAGCATACTCAACATGATCGCGGACGACAACACCACCCCACGCAACATCAGGCGCACAGCCAAGCAGGCCGCCGACATGCTTCTGGATGAGAGCATCAGCGTCGCGGCCAGAGCTGCTAACGCCATAGCCATACTGGAGGACATCAGCCAGGACCCCAACATGCCCATGTACAGCAGAACACGCATCTGGAACGCCATAAGTGTCCTGGAAGGCATCCGCGACTAGGAACACGTTTAATCGAAGCCCAATATTTCTAGTATCAATGTGAGTCCAGTGGAGAGAAGGTTCGACTTCGAGGGACCCAAACTAGAGGGATACGGGGTAGTGATAATAATACTCATCATAGTCCTCGGTGGCCTGGTCTTCTTCAGCCAGGCCGGTACATACTAAACATACCCTAAACCCTTTTATTACCTCAAAGACGTACATCATCTCGGTGCCTTTCTGCAGTCCGAGACATTATCAGCCCCATGGCTGCTGAGGGTCTCCTGGGAGGAGCTCACGACCCTTATCATATGCCTAAGCCTAGACCTGATCGAGCTGGCGGCCCCCATGCTTCTAACCCCCATAGTGGGGGACCTCGTCGACTTCATCGGACTCCTCTTCGCCGCCGTCTACTTCAGGTGGTTCGCGGCCATAAGCCTCCTCGAGCTCCTCCCAGGCCTCGACCCGGTGCCTTTCTTCACCCTGACCTGGGTATCATGGTACACTTACAGGAGACACAGAATGCGCAAGGCAGTGGAGAAGGAGCTAGAGAAGTGGCTGTGAGATGAACCACCTCTCCATAACCATTAGATAAACGGAGCCGCTGTCTCACCCATGAGCCTCCTGAACCACGTATACCCCGAGATATGGCTCTCCATCATCGCGGTCGTCGTCTTCTTCCCCATGATGTTCATGCTAGTTCAGCAGAAGAGCTTCGACCTGTGGCGCTTCAGCCTGCTCTTCACGTTGATAATATTCGTCGTCTACTTCTACGCCTTCGTAGACATGAAGAGGAAACTGAAGTAGGCGACCCAGAATAGCTTTTATCTGCGAATAACTTATGCACAGCGGAGCCTCGGCTTGAGAATCCTGTTTAACACAATAAGAACAGACAACCTGGTGACTCTAAACGTTCTCCATTATCTTGAGCTGGAGGTGGCTAAACAGGCTGACTGCGTGTGGAGCGGGCGAGGCTGGGAGAACCACGTACCAGCTGAACCCATCAACGAGACTGTGAGAAGGCTGTACGGCGGCGACCCACCCGACTTCATAGTTGACAACAACGCCGACCTCACCGAGTACCGTAGGCTGGCTGAATCCAAGACAGAGGATACGCCTAAAATGGTGATGACCGTCAACGACATGCACCTGGACCCCGAGGAGTGGGTGAGAGTCGCCAACGAGGGATTCAACGGCGTCCTCATGAGGTACCTCTACTGCCCGTACGTCAAGAGGAAGATACTCTCAAGGTTCGACAACATAGCGAAGTTCAGCGACACCTACTACTTGGACAACCTGAGGATACCCTACCTTCACTTCCCATGGTTTACAGACGAACACATATACGGCCCGAGCGAGGAGAAGGACTACGACATCGTTTTCCTGGGCTCCTACAGAAGGAGGGTGTACCCGCTCAGGTACGACGTGTTCATGAACCTGCCCAAGTACTGCAGGGAACACGGCTACAGGTACCTTGTGAGTGGCAGGCCGCCGGGTAAGACCGCCGACAGGAATATCACGGACCTGGAGAAGCAGAGCTACATCGTCGGCGACAGCTACGCGCGGACCGTGGCTCGGTCCAAGATATTCATCTTCGGGAGCAGTATATTCAACTACCCTGTCTCCAAGTACTTCGAGGTCATGGGGAGCGGAACCCTGGTCATGGCCGATAAGCCTCAGACCAGCGAGGAGCTCCACTTCGAGCCCGGTGTCAACTACGTGGAGATCAACAAGGGCGACTGGAGAGAGAAGCTGAGATACTACCTGGAGAACGATGAGGAGAGGAAGAGGATAGCCCTAAACGGCTACGAGACGGTGAAAAAGTATCACAGTTCCAAGGTCAGGGCCCGCCAGCTGGTGGACTTCCTGAAGACCTTGGACGGGTAGGCTCCCTCGCCAAACATTCATTTAAATGACATACCCGTCTAGAAGAGTACAAGGTAGCTATGAACACGGTGCTGGTGCTCATCGACGCGCTCCGATACGACCACGTGAACAGGGAGATCACGCCCAACCTGATGCGGATCGCTGAGAGAGGCGCATTCTTCAGTAACGCCTTCGCATGCAACTCGACCACCAACAAGAGCGTCCCATGTATCCTATGCTCGGACATGGAGTACAGCCCAGACAGCAACGTCGCATCCATACTGGGGGCCCACGGATACAATACGGCCATGATCCACAGCAACCCCATCGTCCACGGGTTCTACGGCGGGTTCAAGGAGACCATAGACCTGAAGAGCGGCAAGTTCAAGGTGAGCAAAGGCTGGAAGAAGACCCTGAGGAGCAACCTGCCGCCCCAGATCATCGCCGGTATGAAGAAGCTGAGGGCAAACGTGTACGAGGACGACATGTACCTCCCGTACTCCAGGGCAGGTGAGACCCTGGAGTTCACGGCCAAGTGGATGGCCAGCCACGACCGCTACTTCCTGTGGACGCACCTCATGGACCCCCACATCCCCTACTACCCCAGGAACACGGCCCTGTGGATATCCAAACATGAGATGAGGATCCTCAACGACAAACTGATAGAGTCCGTGCACGGCAACTACGACCCCAAGCCCGAGGAGGTGGAGACGGCTAGAGCCCTCTACAGGGAGGACATTCACGAGATGGACGAGGAGTTAAGCTCGTTCATGGACGATCTCCCCGAGGAAACGTTGTTGGTGGTCACCTCCGACCACGGCGAGGAGTTCGGGGAGTACGGTCAGTACTCCCACCACGGCGACAAGATGGTGCCAGTGTTACTTCATGTGCCCCTAATATTCTACGGCGCCGACGTCGCCGAGGGACTCGTCGTCGAGGAACAAGTCTCCAACCTGTCTATAGCGCCCACCATCCTCGAGTCGTGCGGCGTGGACCAGAGGCTGGGTAGAGGCAACTCGCTTTGGAGCACCATAAAGAGGAGGCAGTAGGCTAGGTCAGCCTTTTCTCATGGTACCTCTCCAGTGTCTCCCACACCGCGTACTTCTTCACGAACTCGTAGAACTCTGGCGTGAACGGCCTCTTCATGCCCCCGAGGGCGGTTAAAGCGTGGGCCAGAAACATTGAGAGGCCACCAATGACCCAGGGGCTGTGAGTGGAGTAGACGCCGGCTATCAGGAACGTGTGCCAGCTGGGGAACCCCATGTAGTACCTGGAGCGGCCTGACAGTATCCAGCGTCTTAGGCTTCCCCTCCTCCAGGTCCTCAACTGGGTATACTTGATCTTTGGAAAGGACTCAACTACCCACCCATATCTCTTGGCCTGAAGCAGGGCCACCGTGTCGAAGGCATTACAGGGCACGAAGTGCCTGAGGTCATCCCAGCAGCCTCGTCGGTACACCTTGGCTCCGTCAGATGCTCTCCCCCTCCAGACCTTCTCGTCCTGAGGCGTGCCGCTGGTCACTCCCAGCCCCGGGTTTTCCCTGAACTTGTCCAATAGTTGGTTGAAGTACCCTGGGGGTATCACGCTGTCCGCGTCGACCTTGAGAAGATACTCCCAATCGGGCACAAGCTCCGTCGCCCTCTTCACTCCGGCGTTCAGCGCCCACGCTAGGTTCACGCCCCTCGTGGGGTGGCGGGGGTTCCCAAGCCTCACAGCGTGAACGTTACTATAACCTTCAAGTACCCGGAGTGTGCCGTCTGTGGAGCCGTCGTCGACGACCACGTATGCGTCAGGCGGCGTACTCTGGGAGAAGACACCCCTAATGGACTGCTCTATGAACCTCTCCTCGTTCCTGCCACATGTGAGCGCAACGTACCGCAGTCTGGTCCTCTCCCAGGGGTCGTACAATAAACGGCTTTAGGGGTAGTTAAATGATTTACCGGTGCTCCGTGCCATACTGAACATTTTATTAATCCACGGAATCAGTCATTGTACACTGAGTGATCGATGTGTGCGGGATATTCGGCTGCGTGATTAGAGAGGGCAGAGCCGTCAAGCTCATCACTGAGGGTCTGAAGCGTCTGGAGTATCGTGGATACGACAGCATCGGGGTGGCCATCGTGGACAACGGCCAACTCCAAGTGAGGAAGGACGCCGGGAGGCTGGAGGCCGTCGTCAACGAGCTTAGGATCAACGAGATGAAGGGCAAAGTCGGTATGGGTCACACCCGGTGGGCGACCCACGGAGCCCCCAACATGGTGAACGCCCACCCCCACACGGACGGCTCAGGCCGGATAGCCCTCGCGCACAACGGCGTCATAGAGAACTACATGGAGCTTAAGGAGGAGCTCATCGAGAAGGGCCACAACTTCGTTTCGAGGACAGATACAGAGGTGATCCCCCACATGATCGAGGAGGAGCTGAAATCCGATGTGGGGTTGAAGGAGGCGATCCTCCGCGTCCTTAGACGTCTCAGAGGATCCTACGCCATTGTCGTTGTGACCAGCCTTGAGCCCGACCACATATATTGCGCCCGCTTTGAGAGCCCCCTCGTCCTAGGTGTATCTAAGAACGGGATCTACTGCGCCTCCGATGTTCCCGCGATCCTCCCATACACCAACAAGGTGAATTACCTAAGGAACGGGGAGATGGCCATCCTGAGCCTGGACGGCTATGAGATAATGAAGGTGTCGGACGGCTCTCACGTTGAACGAGGCTTGGAGGAGATCAAATGGAGCCTTGAGATGGCTGAGAAGCAGGGATACCGCCACTTTATGTTGAAGGAGATTTTTGAGCAGCCTAACTCTTTAAGGGATGGGCTGCGTCTCCAGGAGCAGTACGTAAACCTCCTGACCCAGTTCCTTGATAGGGGTAAGGAGGTTTATCTCTCGGCAGCGGGGACCAGCTTCCACTCATGTGTGGCTGCGAGCTACATTTTCTCGAAGCTTTCAAGGCTCACAACGATCCCGGTGGTCTCCTCCGAGTTCATTGAACGATATGGCTCCAACGTTGGTATAGACTCGATTGTGCTTAGCGTCAGTCAATCTGGCGAAACCTACGACACGTTGAAGGCCATCGACCACGCCAGGATGAGGGCGACTACCGTGCTCGGCATCACCAACACCGTGGGCTCCACCTTGACCAGGGTTTCGCGGGCATACATCATCCAGCAGTCTGGCCCGGAGATAGGCGTAGCAGCGACCAAGACCTTCACGTCCCAGGTTCTTGTGCTTGCGCAGCTTGCGCTCAGGCTGGCGAAGATGAGAGGAAAGCTCAGCCAAGATGAACTGGACGAGTTAGAGGCTGACATGAAGAAGATCCCCGATTGGGTTCAGATGACCCTAGACATGTGCTCTGAGAAGACGAAGGCGCTGGCGGAGAAGTACCTGGACGACAAGCTTTTCCTTTTCCTAGGAAGAGGCGTCAGCTCCGCCACAGCCCTAGAAGGAAGATTGAAGCTGCTTGAGATAACGTATGTCCCCGCGTTGGCGTACCCTGCCGGGGAGAGCAAGCATGGCCCCATTAGCATCATCGAGGATGGTGTCGCATGCGTCTTCATCTGCCCGAGAGGCGACACTCACAGCCACATCATAGGCAGCATCATGGAGATGAAGGCTCGCGGCGCCAAGATACTGGCGATATGTGAGGAGGGTGACGAGGAGATCAAACGGCTTGCAGATGATTATATTGAGATGCCCAAGGGTATCCCTGACATCATAAGCCCCATTCCCTATGTGGTGCCTCAGCAGCTAATGGCCTACCATCTCGCAGTACTGAAAGGGTTTGACCCGGATAAGCCAAGGAACCTGGCGAAGAGCGTGACGGTTCCATAGGGCTGAAAAGGCTTTAGGGGACCGCCACTCCTTCCTCTCTGATAACGTTGTTTGACGCCGAGCAGGTCAGGAAAGACTTTCCCATTCTCGAGAAGGGCGTTATCTACCTTGACAGCGCCGCCAGCAGCCTCACCCCCGAGCAGGTGGTGCTGAAGGAGATGGAGTACTACAGGAACTACCGGGCTAACGTTGAGAGAGGCGTTCACAGGTTTAGTCAGAAGGCCAGTGAAGAGTACGAGGGGGCTCACGAGAAGGTCGCCAACTTCATTGGGGCTCCGGGACCTGAGAACGTCGCGATGCTGAGGAACACCACTGAGGGCATCAACCTGGTGGCTAACAGCCTCGACTGGGGTAAGAAGGATAAGATAGTCACCACTGTGATAGAGCACCACAGTAACTTCATTACTTGGCTTAGGGTCGGAAAGCGGCATGGTACGAAGGTTGAGGTGGTCCGGCCAAGCGTCGAGGGCGTCTTTGATCTAGGAGACTTCGAGAAGGCTGTTGACGACAGGACCAAGCTGGTAGCCGTGACCCACGTCTCTAATGTTCTGGGTTGCATCGTTCCGATCAAGGAGATATGCGAGATCGCTCACGACCACGGCGCCCTGATGCTTGTCGATGGGGCGCAAGGCGTTCCTCACATTAAGACGGATGTGAGAGACTCGAGAGTGGACTTTTTGGCGTTCTCAGGCCACAAGATGCTCGGCCCAACGGGCTCAGGCGGCCTCTACATCGCTGAAGCCGAGCTGGCCTCAACTGAGCCTCTGTGTATCGGCGGCGGCACCATCGCTGACGTTAGCATCGATGACTACGTGCTGACTGTTCCGCCCATGAGGTTTGAGGCGGGCACGCCGGCGATAGCCCAAGTCATTGGACTGGGTGAGGCGTGCAGCTACCTTGAGAGGGTGGGGATGGCGAACGTCGAGGCGTGGGATCTGAAGTTAGCCAATAGACTCATCAACGGTCTGGCCGAGATCGAGGGCGTTGAGGTCTACGGCCCCATGGACCCGAGGCAGCGTGTCGGGCTGGCTACCTTCAACATCAGGGACATGAACCCTCACGACGTGGCTCTGACTCTGGATCAGGAGTACAGTATCGCGGTGAGGTCGGGTCACCACTGCGCTCTTCCCTTGATGAAGGAGCTCTTCAAGCTGAACGAGGGTAACGCCAGGGCCTCGACGTACCTCTATAACACCGTTGGGGATGTAGACGACCTTATAGCTGCCGTCGAGGACATCGCCAGAGGTTAATTCATCTCCATTCTATAATCCACATATACCGACTTTTGGGTATTTTTTTAGGGCATGTCTACGGCTATCTGCGACTCCAGTCTAAAATGGACCATCTATATGGATGTAGGGCAAGGAAAGGAGACAGAGCTGCCTTTGTTTCAGGTAATCGAGGACGTGTTCATCGACAAGAGCTTCGCTGAGAAGATGAAGTACCTACTGATTGAGAATTCTCAGTACATTCCGGGGGCCAACGTTAAACGCATCCTGTCACCTGAGAACAAGGAGATATCCGGGAAGGCCCTCTTCTTGGTCGTCTGCTTCTTGAAGGAGTACGCTGAACGTAAGTCGGGAGCCCATAACCACTACCTCTTCGGGGAGCTTAAGAGCCACGGCTTCCGCCTCATCGCGGCGGCCGACTGCGACCTCACTCTTGAGCGGTTCAAGTTTTTCATGAAGATCATCACCTTGAAGCCGACTCTTGTGAAGAACCTTGTGTTGACGCACCTGTCCCAGTGATACATTTTACTTGTTCGTTGGTTACTCTAACCTGAACTCTTTGAAAGCCAGTAATAGTGTGCTTGAGCTCATTGGGGACACCCCCCCCTGGTTAAGCTGAGAAAGGTGGCTCCCAGAGGCCTCTCTGTGTTCGTTAAGGCGGAGTACCTGAATCCCAGTGGCAGCCTGAAGAACAGGATTGCGTTGATGATGATCAGGGATGCGGAGTCGCGCGGTGATCTGAAGCCAGGCTATACGATTAGAGGCGAGTACCGTGAATACGGGTACGGCCCTCAGCTTCGTGGGGACCAAGTTGGGGTACAATGTAGAGATCTACATGCCTGAGGGCATGACCCCTGAGCGGCTCAAGATCATGGAGAGCTACGGGGCGAAAGTTCACCAGCTTAAACTGGGGGGAAGTAGCGAGGGCAGCGTGGCTGGGGCTGAGGTGGAGATCGATACCCGGATCAAGTGGCTAGGGGTGGAGAGGAGTAACCCCAGGACGTGGTGGGCGCGGCAGTTCAGCAACCCCTCCAACACCAAGGCCCACCTCAGGACAGGTGAGGAGATCTATGAGCAACTGGATGGTAAGGTGGATGCATTCGTGGCTTCGATAGGCGTGGGAGGCACCCTCTATGGCGTGGCTCAGGCCCACTGAGTGAGGGCTACACCCGGGTACCCGGCACCAGCGACGATGTGTGCGGAGGCATCATCGAGGAGATGCTTAACAGCGGGATAATTGACAGAGTGGAGAAGGTGGGCAACCAGCAGGCGATAGCTATGTCTGACCGGCTTGTGCGGGAGGAGGGTCTGTTCTGCGGGATTTCGTCAGGGGCAAACGTGTACCTCGCTTTGAAGATAGCCAAGCAGCTTGGGTCCGATAAGAACGTTGTTACGGTTCTCCCTGACCACAGAGATCGTTACCTTTCGGAGAAGAAGTACACTACTTGAACCTGAGGATTGGCCCCTTCTCCTCTTTCGTCATTTCCTTTATGTACTCTGGCGTGAGGATTAACCTGAAGTTATTCGGTCTGACGATTTTAATGGCTTTGCCTGTCCCTGTGTCTATTTCATTTTTTATTGTCACAAGGTCTGCGTGTTTTAGCTCTGTGACTCTATGCTGGACGGTGGTGTATGGTATCTTTGTCTCTTCTGCTATCTGGGTGATGTACTTTGAGCCGTTCAGAATGTGGGTCAGTATCTCCCATGTGTGTCTCTTTCCCAGTATCTTTAATTGGGCCTGGATTTTTTTCATGTCTCTCATCGACATATAGTTCACTTGATTATGATTTATTGTGTTATTAAATTAAATGATTTATCGTTCAGTTATTGGATTTCTTGATGTACTCTATGTCGGTCGATCGCTGTCCCAAGGCTTGACGCCGTCCAATGTCTGCCTCTGAATGGCTTTGAAGAGACCTAACATGCCTCCTCTAGGCCCCTCTAAAACAGATTCGCCTTTACTTGACGAGAAGGTGAGGAGCCCCTTCTTACTGATACGGCCGGTCTCAGTGTACTGAAGCCCCCTGATCTGGGCCCAGTTCTCGGTTATGACCTCTTCCTTCCTGAATATTATGCCCTGCTCCTTGAAGAGAAGTAGCCTGTGAGAGGTGATGTACACCTTGTACTCTTCCTCATTATAATTGACGTTGAAGTCGCTCCAGAAGATGATCTTCTCCTCAGGGAGCAGGTACTTCTCGATGGGCATACGCATCAAAGGGTGTCCCGCGGTTTAATAAATTTCACCGGGAAACCCACGTCACACTATGGGAAGAGCCGTTTACCGGCTTCCTCGAGCATGGGCAGCTTATGGCCTTTGCTGGCCTGGGTGAGGGTCACCAGATCGAAGGTCTTGAAGCCTAGCCTCTTAAGATACTCCTCAAGCAGATACAGGGCTCTAGCGGTCCCGTTACCGCTTCCTCCGGCCGACGCCACGCCGACGCTGAGCTTGTTGGTGTACCTCTGGAAACTGTAGTGACTCTCGCACCTCCTGAACCTGTCCAGGAACGTCTTAGCCGACTCGCTAAGGTCGTGCCAGTAGACCGGGGTGGCGAAGACCAGCGCGTCTGCCCCATCGATCTTCTCCCTGATGGACTGGAACTCGTCTTCAAGCACGCATGTGCCCTCACTCCTGCACTGGCCCCACCCGCCCTCGCAGGCCTTGCACTTCTTGATGATGTGGTCGTTGAGGTGTATTAGCTCCACCTCATGCCCCTTGGACTCGGCGCCTCTCAACAGGTGCTTGGCGGCGCTCGCAGTCAAGCCGTCCCTGTTCGGGCTGCTCTGGATAGCTAGAACCTTCATCTTGCCTCGTACAATCAAGTGCGCGGAGTAAAATAAAGGATGTTAACCCCTCTGGAGGATGTCCAGGATCACTTCGTCCATCTTGGGCATCCCCTTATCGTTGACCTCGCCCAGAACTTGGGCCACGCTTCTAAGGTCCGGTTTGAGGACGCCTTGGCTCTCAGTTATCCCTGCGCCTCTCATAGCGAGCATCGCTGCGAGGTATGCTTCACCTGCCGCCGTGGACACCTTCAGGGCACACGACCCTTTTCCGCCGTCACAGGTCATGCCCATCACCGAGGCTATGAGGCTGGCCACAGCCGAATCTGCCTGCCCCGGTGAGCCTCCGCCGAGTTTAACGATGGCGGCAGCGGCTCCAGCCCCGGCTGCGATGGCGCAGCCGCACACGGGGCTAAGGATGCCTGTAAACGCCTTAATGTACCTGGTAACAAGGTGGCTGAGAGCTAACGCCTCAGCTAACTCCCTGTGGCTTCTCCCCCAACTCGAGGAGACCACAGACGGGGGCACTATTGCCGTGATCCCGTGGTTACCGCTGCCTGAGCTACTCATTATGGCCCATGGGCCGCCGCCCATCCGGACATCGGCAGCGGCTGCAGCGTATGCCTTGACCTTGTATAGAAGGTCGTCGCTGGGCGTCATGGCGTTCAGGTGGAAGCCAACTCCTAGGCCCCACGGCTTTTTTACACCCTCCTCCGCCACGCCCATGTTCATCTCTGAGCCATTGAGCAGATACCTCTGCGATTCGGCGTCGATCTCTTCAGAGAGCCCCCAGAGGCCAGCCATGTCTAGGGCTGTGAGCTCCTCCATGTAGAGAGGCTTCTCCCCGCCACCTCTCTTACCGGACTCTCCGTTGAAAACGGTTTCATTGTTTCGTGCGACCTTCAATACGTTGTCGTGGCGCCCGGAGATAACGGTGGACGCTCTCTCATCGTCCGTGTAG
>JADDYB010000445.1_pt1 | contig 13143 bp, 17 predicted proteins | sample 8641941 | NCBI WGS metagenome assembly JADDYB01 (sample SAMN16275377, study PRJNA637457) | freshwater sediment metagenome | isolation source: Lake Kineret sediment | place: Israel: Lake Kineret | collected 2013
CTGGTACCCACCATTTTATGAGCGAGCTTACAGAATTATCTTTCTTTTTATATCCATAGTGTACACCAAATTAGAATTTACCAGCGTGTTACAACCCAGTAACACTTTGCCAACATCTGCAAAACCGAAAGATTTAAATAGTTGAGATCTGTTGTAATTTTGCATATTTGGATGAAAAATCCATCCAGAATATGGTGAGGTGATGATATGAGTTTCGGAGAAATGGTCAGATATCAAATTATCGATGTGTTTACAAAAAAACCATTTTATGGGAATCCTGCAGGCGTTGTTTTGAATTCTTCAGGAATGGAAAAAGAAACCATGCAAACAATAGCAAAGGAATTAAACATTTCAAACGTCACTTTTCTTTCCAAAGGTAAGTTGGGAGGAGATTTTCAGGTGAGGTTTTTTACACCTGAAAAAGAAATAGGAATTTGCGGCCACTCAACAATAGCAACGTTTTTCTCGTGGGCAATGGAAAATGCAACCGATTCAAATTGCGAAGCTTTAATAGTCACGCAAGAGACATGTGTTGGCATATTTCCAGTTTACATAAGAATTGTCGATGGAAATGTAGATAGCGTTACTATTGAATTGCCGAAACCAACATTTCAGGATAGTCACCTTTCACGTAACGAGATCTGTGAGGCATTAAATATCCAAAAGGAAATAACTAATGAAACCCCATTACAAGTTGTCTATGATGGCCTACGTTTCTTGGAGGTGGGCATCAAGAATAAAGAGATCTTGTTGGGACTCCATCTGCGAGAGAGTGATATCTTAGAGTTGTCTAAAAAACTGAAAGTTGACTGTATTCAGTTCTTTACTCTAGATACGTTTCATTCAGATGCTGATTTTTGCTCAAGAACCTTTTTCCCCATTTTGGGTGTGTTTGAAGATCCAGTCTGCGGAACAGGAAATGCTGCATTAGCATCATATCTCATAAGAAACAGGATAATACCCACAGAACACTCCATAACAGAAATCATAGGAGAACAGGGATTTTCAGTTTCACGTCCGGGAAAAGTGCATGTTCTCATAGATCATAATAATGATAAGATTGCAAGGTTGAGAATCCGTGGAAAAGCTGTTAAAGTAATAGAAGGGAATATCTCAATCGGAGAGTGATAAACATGTATCCACCAATGCTAGTTGGCTATGAGTTCGATGATAAAATTGTGACTCAATACATTAAAGAGCATAAAATGTTAATTCTGTTGCTAGCATATAACACTCAGTGCAACTTAGCTTGTCCTTTCTGCTTCACAAGAACGGGAAAAAGATCAACGAGCGTACTAAAGGAACAGGGGAAACCTTCGAATCCTCTACAGTATGATGAATTAGTGGAATTGATTGATCAATCTATCGAATTCGGAATTAAATCAGTGTGTTTTTTTGGAGAAGGAGATCCACTCCTTGACGACGAGAATATCTCCCTCTTCTTCAGATTAGTCGAATATGTCAACGAAAAGAAACTCATCCCCATAGTGTTCACAAATGGGGTGATGGTTGACAAAAAGATGGCATCCAACTTATTTGAGCAAAATGTCACTGTAGTGGGAAAACTCTATAGCTTGATTCTTTCTGTGAATGAATGCCTAACAGGTAATAGGAATATCTACAAGTATGTTCCATTCAAATCCCAAACAGTTCCATCTCATATTGTGTCTCTAGCACAAGCTGGATTTCTCAATAGCAACCGGTTTGCCTTACATACTGTTGTGACATCAAAGAACTATTCAGAAATCGTTAAAATATGGCAATGGGAGAGGGATGTCGGAATAATACCATATGTTGATTTTCTGTATACATACGAGGATAGGGATCTAGATATATCCTACGATAAAATAGAGAATCTATGTAAAGCCATTCATGATCTGGACAAATCTCTTGGTTATGACTATGGATATCGAGTGGGACCCCATATTGGTCACCGGATTTGTAATACTAGTATAGCCATTACTATAGGAGTTAACGGAGATGTTCGTATATGTCCTGCAGTTTTTGATAAGTTCTTAGGAGATGTAAGAGAAAAATCTCTGAAGGAAATACTTGCAGAAAGGCCTGAAATAGAAAAAAATCTAAATTTCAAGTGCGAAGATAAAGGAAGATGTGGTGCTTTTAGATTGAAAGAAAGAATAAAGAAGACAATGATAAAAAATTAGTTTTTTTTTGGATTATTTTGTCATTTTATTCATCATGAATTTTTGATTATCTGAAAAGGATCAAAGATGGAAACTCTCCAAAAAGGTGTGTGATTTTTTGGAGCCAAGAAGGTTTCATGAGGAAATGGAAAAGATAAATTTAGACCAATACCCAAAGGTGAGAATGTTATGACACCCATTTGTAAGTAACTTCACTTTTCTTCAGCACTTGAAGATCAACGAAACAAATGAACATCGTGCAATAGAACTTCTACGACAAAATCATGGTTTGCAAACATCAACTCATAGCTGACCCCGGCAACAAAATCCTGAATACTCATTGGCAACAACACCTCTGGTGCAGCTTCCCCGTGGAGGTGTTCTTGGAAATTGGAATCAAAGAGAAAGAAAAGCAATTTGTCATCGAACTGTGCGAGAAATTGAGAATCTTTTTCTATTTCAGAACCAATACCATGCTCTTTGGGAAACATGATACATTTCTTCTTTTACAGAAAACACAGTATCTAAATTCTTCTGGCATTTCAGTGTCACTTATTTCCCTAAATCCTCGTTTACTATAGAATTCCCAATCTCTCTGATTGATATATACTTCTTTTGCACCTTTTTCTTTCATATACTCGAGAGTCAGCTCATATAACTCTTCTTTTAAATGAATTTCTTCGTAACCATCTTCTACAATTAACCATGCTAAATCGAATTTGTCATTTTTAACCTTGATTGCGGCCACACCGACGCATCTGTCATCATCATAAGCTTCCCATATCTGGGGAACCTTGTCGACATCTCTTGTCTCTTGGTTGTGTCTTTTGCACATTTCCTCAAGGTTTTTCCTATCATCTGTTTTACATATGTGGATCAAGCCAACCACACCTCCTCATATATCCCAATCAACTCTTGAATGTATTCAGACTTATATTCTCTGGATTTCTTGAGTTGATCAAGTGCTCTTCCTATTGTTTCGTCAGATTTTTCTCCTCTTATTACTTCTTTCATCCAATTATGTAAATCAGGATAGTTTTCACATATCTCCATAATAGCTTTTTTTACCTGATCAATCCCTATGGGACAAGAAATTGGTCCTTTAATCTCCTCGCTGATAGAAGCAAAATCCTCGTTGAAGTATCTATACCAAAATCCCAGAGATTCTGTATCTGTAATTACATACATCATTTCTATTCTCTCTGCTTCCCCTATTTCAAATTTCAAGGCTCGAATAGGTCTGCAACATCCAGATTCGTTATCAGGTTCTTTAAGAGAAATTATCACATCAAAAACATGCAAGGGGTCACCTTTTCTCCAAAAAACTCTCCCATTGAATGTTTCTTTTCTTATAGTATCAATGAAATCCTTGTTTATATTCTCACAGGAAATCTTATCTGAGATAATTAGTGTTAGGTCATTCCTTGTAGCTTCGATCAGTAACTTCTTTCTGAGATCGGAAAATATAGATGCCAAGGATATGCAATATTTATCTCCACTTTTGAAAATAGAGTCTAAGACTCTTACATAGTCTTTAGATGGAACTCTGAAATAGTAATTTTGTCTCAAATGATCCTCGAAAGTCGTATATGCTGATTTTATGGAACGAAACTCATTTTTCTCAATATCCTTTAGGTATGTATTGAAATATGAGGAAATGCCTATTTCATCTTCAGCAGAAATGAGTTTTTCTATAGTTAGCAATAGATACTTGTTTTTTACCTCTGTAACATACAAAAGGCCACCAAGTATGAAAACAAGAAGAAGAAGTAAAACAATCAGATCTAGTACAACTTCAGGTTGAGAGCTGAAAAGCAAATCGATAAGAAAAAATGATATCAAACTCCCCACAAATGCCACAACAAAAAGCTGAAATAATACATTCGAAACGTTATCATTCGTTTTCCACCACCTCCTGAAGAAATGGAGGTCTTAGCAAGATCGAATGTGTTACAATTCTGGTTCGGATTCTGTGAAATTCAACTATGTTATGCGTCACATCTAATAACTTATAAAGAGATTCCAGATCAGGAACGAAAAACGATACAAAGGCGTCTCCTTTTTCTGTTTCCAATATTCTAAACAGAAGATCACGAACTGTGCTGATTCTCTTGTCCATGTCCAGCTTTTCCGGCTTTTCCAGAGCTCTTATCAGATCATCAACTGAGGAATCTCTAAATTCTATCCAATTATGAACCAATAGTGATCTGGAAAACCTTGGAGATATATATATTGGATGTAAGACTCCATTGGACACCATCTCATAAAAACGTGTTTTCATGAATTCTCTGTTTTTCAAAAGTGCTTCCCTTAATGCAGTCTCAGATTTTTCTCCCAGAAACCACATATCATCTATTTTCTCACGTAATCTTATGTTCGTAAAATAATAACTAGATTTTTCATTGCCACTTTCTTCTGACCTGATTCCCCAGTCATAGTGAACGGTTTTTATTTTCAGAGGGTTCTTAATATTCTCTAATTGGCACAGCTTTATCTGAATAAATTTACGCTTTTTCTCCTCACATTCAAAAACAAGCCATTCATTAACGGATTTTTCAACCCTGTCAGCCAATTCCTCAATACAATCTGGTTCTTTTCCTTCTGGTAGCTGGGATCTTATAAGAAGATCCATGTCCCCCGCTATCATATTCATATCTGAGATATACTTTCCTACGTCTTTATCCTCGAGAAAATAACATGCAGCTTCATGTTTCTCACGATAATGTCCCGTGCAGCCCCCAGCAAAATTGAAAAAATGGAGATAGGTATTATACTGTTTTTGATAAGTACCAGGTGATGCTACTAAAAAGAGGATGGGTGGATCGAGTTTCTCTACCGGACCCCTTGGATGTGGAAAGGTGCCAAATTTATCTGCCTTTACTTTTTCCATTTCTTCACCTCTTGATTTGTGCAATGCTTGTTTCTTTGTTTCCTATGCTATCTTTTTACCAGCATTTGGTCCTGGGGTTATATCATAAACCTCTGTTACCTTTATTTCAACAACACCTTTCGGAATACGATCCGGTTTTTTTTCTTGAATAAATTTCTTCCCTTTTTCATAGACACTTCCTTCAGTATGATATGTTGCTGTCCCCTTGAGCTTGTAAGCTTCTTCTGTTTGAGGATCCCAGAAGGATATACACACCTTGTTGTTCTTTACGATATTGTCCTTTGTGGCGTGCATGAAGTTATCCACCAAAAGTATCGTATCTTTATCGATGATTTTCTTCCAGAATATGGGAACCACATTCGGAATCCCCTTATTGTCTGCTGTACCAACTGCTATGAGATCTGTTCTCTCAAACATTGCCTTGGTTTTGTCAGGTATAACCATTCACATCATCTCCTCAACTTGGTTACACTCCCCCTGCTCTCTTCACCTTTATAAAGGTTTCGGTTGTTCTCCCTAGTGTAATGTGATGAGGAATAGGTAACAAAGAAAAAGAAAAAGTAGTCACGCGATGACGCTTTAACAGAAGTGTTATTACAAATGGGATGTCATTTAAGAAGAGGGAGTTAATAGGCTGAAGTATCGATCTCGAAAAATGAAAAATCCTTCCAAGGAAACCAATTCTATCATCGAAATCTGGATTGTGGAAACCAAAATCATCACCTGCGATGAGGCTTACATAATCTAGAATCAACCAAAGTGATGATAGAAATGTTCATAAAGCAAACTCTCTATAATCCATAAATGAACATTCGAAGACTTGAAACCCCCCAAGACTACGAAGCCTTTGAGAACACTATGAAAGAAATCTGGGAATCTGGCGAACGTGACATCATCCCTTCCCACTTACTCAGAGCAATCAATGACCAGGGCGGGTTAATCCTGGGTGCATTCGAAGAAGAGAAGATGGTCGGTGTTTTAGTAGGATTTCTCGCCTATCACAACGGAATTCTCCACCATCACTCGCACATGACCGGAGCCCTCGAGAGGCACAAAGGTATAGGATACCAGCTCAAGCAAAAACAGAGAGAATTCGTTTTATCCCAAGGGTTGAATTTAATAACTTGGACCTTTGACCCATTGATAAGCTCAAACGCTTACTTCAACTTCGCAAAACTGGGGGTTATCTCCCGGACCTACCACCGGAACTATTACGGAGAAATGAGAGACCTTCTAAACCTGGGCACAGAATCTGACCGATTTTTAGTGGAGTGGTGGTTAAAGAGTGAGGATGCCGCGAAAAAAGCTCAAGGCACATTCCAACAGCCAGCCCTCGATGAAGTGTTGTCTCAGGCAACTGTCATTAATGAAACTGAAAAAAACGATTTCAGAGAAATTACCTCTCACAACCTCAACCTCACCTCTAGAACTCTTTTAGTTGAGATACCCGCAGATATTAATGCAATCAAGAAAAAAAATAAAGAATTGGCAAGAAAATGGCGAGAAACTACTCGAGAAATCTTTGAGAACTATTTCGCCAAAGGATATACCGCTCATAACGTTATATCTGAAACCAAGGAAGGAGAGAGGAGAAGTTTCTACTTGTTGAGGAGAGATACCCATGAGAATCCAAAAAATTGATTTGAGAGTTGTGGAAATCCCCTACATACATCCTTTTGAGACCAGCTTCGGCAGAGAAGAGAAAAATACCGAGGTCATCATCCAAGTAAAGAGTGACAATTTGCAGGGATTCGGTGAGTGCGTTGCTTTGGATAACCCCTACTACTCGTATGAGACCGTTAAAACGGAATGGCACATCCTGGAAGACTTCATCATCCCTGAAGTCAAAAAGAAAGAGTTTAAAGCCCCTGAAGATGTCCAGTCCATTTTCAAAAGGATTCGAGGGCACCCCATGGCAAAGGCGGGAATGGAAGAGGCTTTCTGGGATTTATTCGCAAAAGAGAGAAATGTATCCCTCTCCAAAATTCTGGGAGGTACTAAATCTAAAATTGACAGCGGCGTCAGCATTGGCATTGATAAAATCGAGATAGTCCTTGACAACATCGACAAAAGATGGAATGAAGGATACAAAAGAATAAAAATCAAGATCAAACCAGGGTGGGATGTAAATATTGTGAAGAGGATACGGAAAGAGTTTGGCGATATCCCTTTAATGGTGGATGCCAACGCCGCCTACACGTTAGGAGATGTTAACCTCATGAAAGAACTGGACCAGTACGGCCTCATGATGATAGAGCAGCCCTTAAGTTACGACGATTTGTACGACCATGCAGTTCTCCAGAAAGAATTAGAAACACCTATCTGTCTTGATGAATCCATAAAATCGACAAAAGATGCTGAAATGGCCCTAGAGCTGGGGAGCTGCAGAATCGTAAACATAAAACATGGAAGAGTTGGTGGGTTACTCACATCCAAGGAGATCCACGACCTGTGCCGTGCCAGTAATACCCCTGTGTGGGCGGGCGGTATGCTTGAGTTTGGCATTGGGAGGGCTACGAACATTGCTTTAGCCTCTCTGGAAGGGTTTTCTCTCCCCAACGATATCTCAGCCACAGACCGGTACTATGAAGAGGATATTACTGAACCCTTTGTACTGAATGAGGATGGTACTATTAGCGTTCCCGCGAGGGCAGGAATTGGTGTTGACATCGAGGAGGATACCCTTGAAAAGTACACGGTGAAGAAGAAAGAGTATTAATTTTGGCTCTATTCAAGAGATAATCTCTCCCTCTCTCAATGAGGATATGATTAAAGAAGCTCTGGAATATTCTGCAAAAGTCATAGGGGGGGAACACCATGTCAGGTTTGAGGTTCCTGTTGGATGAAAATGTGCCTCGTTCTGTCATGAAATTCCTAACATCTGGAGAGAACTATGTTGTGTATGTGCCCAAAAGTACTGAGAATAGCAACGTCATTCAATTGGCTCTAAAACCCTGTGTTGCAATGATAGAGTACAGAACTGTGATGAAACGCTTTTATCATCTCTCGCACCTTCATGTCATAGAGGGTGCAGAACAAATCTCTGGAAATTCCTGAAGAGGTAACGTTCACAAAGACGAGTAAGTGGGAACCCACCTCTATGAGAAACGTTGTCACTGGAAATGAGGAGAATAGAGACTTTACTGACTCTTCGTAGTCCGTAAAGAACAGAAAACAATGACTTTCATAGTTTTCGTATCCTTGAGGATAAAATGCTGTGTGGATTGTACAGTATTCCTCCAATGTTTTCATCCATGCACTGTAGATCTCGTATCGTACCTTGATCTTCCGTAATAAAGGAGTTACTTTCTGTCTCATGTTAAACTTGAAGGCGTGAAATAAGGTCCATTCATCTTTACCCCACGAAAGTGAGGTTAATCTTCGATTCTTGTATTCAGTTCCTCTGGGTGTGAATGCAGCCACCTGTTCATGACACTCTTTGAATGACTCATCCCAGGCTGTTAACGCTACCTTTGGTGTATAGGTTAGACCTCTCACCCCCTGATATACCATTTTTTGAAAGCCCACCAATTTTGAGAAGTCTAAAGGTCTATCCGTGACGATCATAGTGTTCCAGTCTCCAAAGGTGAGAGCGTGGTAGAGGACGTGAGGGAATCTCTTCAATCCTCGAAAGCACCATTGTGGGTCTGAAAAGTTCAAAAGAGAGACATACTCCTTGTAGTTAGAAGCTGGTCTCATGCGAATCTCAGGTCCGCGGAGGATACCTCTGGCATACATTTCATTCAGGTATTTGGTTACAGTATTTCGGGATAATCCCGTGTTCTGTGAAATATCGTAGATGGACAGTAAAGGGTTCTCGTGGATTTGCTTAAATACTTTGAAATAGTTCTCTATCTTTCGTTTTCTCGTGATTTTACCCATGTAATCACCTGTAGAAAGAATTCAGGATCGAGAAAACCCAATGATAAATCACTTCTCGCCGGTAAGTGAGTGAAAAGAGAGGTGTCCATACACTCACCCCTCCATTTCAAGTCCCTCTATCTTCCGAATCATATCGAGGTACTTTCTCCCCTCATCCGTTAACTCCAGTCTCTCAGTCATCAACTGTAATGCCCAAAATGTTTGTAACCTCTTCTCCACCACAAAGGGAGTCGCAACCTTTTCCAAATCAGAAATCTCGCACCCCGTATGACCATCCACATACTCTAAAATCTCTACTGTCCCCTTACGGGAGTACAATTTTCGTAATCTGGAAATGTGACCTTTCTTCACGACATCACCCCATCTTAAGAAATCACATAGTCTGAACCTCTTTTAGTTCCCTGAGTAAAGTCAGTACTTTTTTCCCCTTCTTTGTCATACTCACCATATCATCGTCTCCTTTTTCGAGGAGTCCAAATTCCAACATTTTATCTACTAAAGATGCAGATTCCTCATTCGCCGCATCCACCTTCATGAGGTCCTCTTTAGAGCATCCTCCCGTCTCTCTCAGGTGTGTGAGAAGTGCTGTAGATACATCATCAAACAGAGGATGTACCTTCTCCTTGAATTCTTCTTTGAGAGCTCTCTTGCTATTTTTCTGCACGAAACCACCTCCTCTTTTTTGATTACTCTGTGACGAGGGGGCCAGGTATTCTCACGAAAAGTGAGGAGCTCCAAACGCCACGTGAACATATCCTTCTTTGTGAAACCAACCTCGAACCCCCTCCTAATGAGACCTTCCAGATCCCCCAGAAACTGCAGAGGGTTCAAAATACGAAGGAGGTGAAATCCATGGGAGCGCCATACCTACCCTCTGCTTCTGATGAGTGTTTACAAAGTGCAGGAGGTTCAGCTCTATCCCCCACCTGAACCCCTGCTGAAGAGTCAGTCCTGACTTCAGAGGAGCCATGGGAGGAGAGTTTATGTCCTGCCTCCCCTTTATGTGAAGGATTTGAAAGGTATTTTTACTGAGGCTTTGATACACTATTTCTAATTATGACGAGCTATAGACTCAAATCATTTACAGATACTTAGCTTTTTACCTAAGTATTCTTTCATTTCACCACAACATTTATATACGCTATATAATAATTTTCCGCTGTGAAAGTATCCAAAGAACTGGAGAGGTATTATTCTCTTTTCAAATTGATGGTAGAGAAACCCCGGATCATGCCCTCTGCTATAGCTCGCGAGATAAAATATAGTGGAAGGGGTCGCAATCCGTCAACAATATTTCATCACATTGAGAAGATGTACAGGAATAAGATTTCCTTTCCTCCACAAATGACTACAAAGGCATTCCAATCATTCCAGAAATACGGTTTCCTTTGTAAGAGAACACAGAGCAGCAGTCTTTATTCTTTTTGTAAGAAACTTGAAGAGATCCCGGAGATAACGTACTCACTCTGTTTTTCGAGCGTCGATTTCTTTATTATAAGCAAGAAGGAGGACATATCACTGAACTCGTATGGTCTGGAACCCAGTATACATTCTAAACTCTATACTCCTATCTATCCTTTCCCTAGAACATGGTCAAGCAACTTCGATTCATCAATGGATCAGTTGCTCAGATTTCAGTTCGAAAAGGGGAAAATAGAAAGGAAAGTTTTCGACGACCCCGGTTGGGATGATTTGGATTGGAGAATATTTTATTCAATGAAGAATAATATCAGAGAAAAATTCTCAGTTATAGCCAGGAGTACAAAATCAGATGCAAAAACAGCGAAAAATCGTTTCTATAACCACGTGGTTCCTAATTGTGTTCAGCGGAATTATTTTTTCCCTCGATGATTTGATTCATATCACCCAATTTTCTTGAATTTAACTAGTGATTATGAACAGTCCTTTATTTTGGCTTTGGAATTATTCCCTGCTACGAGCTATGTTTTTCCTTTAGAAAGTAGCCTCGCTGTAATTGTTTTTGCAGAACAAATGGACAATATTGTTCCATTAGCCAGTGCATTAGAAAAATTAGAAAAAGAAGGAAAAATTGAGGATTTCCTTCTTTATTGTCCGATTATCTACACCAAATGATTCAATCCGGGTCTCCAGGACCTGCTCCTCCACCTATTATTTCCGGAGCGATGATGTCCAGGAGTTCGAAAGGCCAGCCTTTGTTCTTTTTCATTTAAACACCTCATTCTTTCATCAAATAATTCCTTATAAATATTTGCTATGGCTATTAAAACAAGATCGTTAATATTATGGGTTATCGTGATAAGAAATTCCGTAGTGCCTCTTCATGTATTCAAAAAAGGTCTTATATTGTCAGTTAACCTGTTGAAAAGACGGATCAGTGCAAAGACTTTTTGAATTTGGAAGCACAGAATACGGTTTTTGTGTTCCATTCTGTTGGATAATCAGCGCATTGAAATTTATATACCAGAGGCAGAAGTCATAGCAGAAAAGAGAGCACATGCTGACGTTACACGGGGCAAACTGTATGTTGTACTATTTTCATCTTGAAGAAATGCTCAACTGTAGTGAGCATCTAATTTATACCAGAATTTCACCCCAAAGATTTATATATTGATGCACATAGTGCTTGCTATGAAGGAGCACAGTTCTATTTCGAGGTATATAAGAAGCATACTGTGCATTGTCATTGTCATCCCTTTGATGGGAATAGTTTTCAACGTAGGATTTGCTGATAATGTAAAGTTTGAAAACACATTGAAAAATATATGTGCGAATACTACAAGATATAAGAAGTGAGATGAAAAACCCAAAACGAGAGTTGAAAAACATGGAAAAAGCGAAGATGGTAACTGTTATAGTGGTATCATGCATAGTGTTGGGAAATATGCACAATTTTCATGGGATGAGAACTCTCAACTAGAACAGATTTCATACCAGAACAACATTCTCACGGACTACCTCTATAATGTCGGGGGAAGGCCAACCCAAATAAAGACGACGAAAAATGGGAGCAACCTTTTGAATCTAACCTATACTTATGATCCTGCAGGTAATATCCTCCAGATGAAAAACCAAGACTCTAACCAGGTCATCAAAGAACAGTGGGATTACACTTACGATCCCTTGAACAGATTAAAAACTGCTGCAGGTGGACCTTCTGGACAGGGTCACTCCTTAATTTACCAGTATGACAGCACAGGTAATAGAATCCAGTTAAATAATACGGTGTACACGTATAATGAGATGAATGAACTACTTTCTTCCGAATTCGATAATGAAAATTGCACCTTCACCTACGATACGTACGGGAACTGCATACGAAAGGATGATGGTACAAATGTATGGGAATATACCTACGATTGTGAGAACAGGTTAACCTCTGTCAAGGAGAATGGACAGGTTTCAGAACAATACGTTTACGACGGTGACGGGCGAAGAATCAAAAAAATAGATGCAACCTCTGAAAGAGTTTATATATACGGTGGGCTGAACGTTTTGTATGAGGTGAACATGACGACCCAGATGGATGCTGTCTACGTTTATGGACCCACGGGTAGAATAGCAAAGAAGGTCAATGATATCATGGAATGCTACCACACAGACCACCTGGGTTCGATGAGGTTGGTGACAACAGAAAATGGCATAGTAAGTGAAGAAATACTGTATGAACCCTTTGGTGAACAGATTAATACCTCTAACGAGAGGTACACGTATAATGGGAAAGAATTGGATGAAAGTGGATTATATTATTATGGTACTCGTTACTATGATCCCACAATTGGTCGCTTCATATCCAAAGACCCCTTAACAGGTGAAAAGGGATCTCCACAGACATTAAACAGGTATGTGTACTGCCTGAACAATCCATTGAAATACATTGACCCTGCAGGAACTGAGACTGAACCTCCTGACCCACAGCAAACAGCCGAAGAGGTGTTCAAGAGGTTGCAGTACATTGATCCAAACGCTCTTAATGAAGTTCAGGGCCTGTTGGATGCTGGTAAGCAATTAGAAGCTCTCATGAAAATCCTTGAGTTGCTGGGATTCGAGTACGCGTGCAAAGGGGATGGTACTCTTTCTGTGGAAATTGGTAAAGAAAATTGGTATACCATGAAAATTGATAATAATCTTGGAGATTGGGGGGGTTGTCAAGTCTTATGGTGTTCCTCACTTCGCATCTAAAAATATAGTAGACTGTTACTATGAATGATTCGATTAATAGAAAAAACTGACAATCTAGGAGGTCAC
>JADDYB010000446.1_pt1 | contig 13142 bp, 14 predicted proteins | sample 8641941 | NCBI WGS metagenome assembly JADDYB01 (sample SAMN16275377, study PRJNA637457) | freshwater sediment metagenome | isolation source: Lake Kineret sediment | place: Israel: Lake Kineret | collected 2013
AAGTTGGAAGAAAAGGCATTATTGTCGCAATCCCGAGCCATGGAATCTTGGGTGGAAAACAGTTCTGTCCAACCACACAGATTGTTGCGATAAATAGGGGGATTATTCAGTTTGACAGAAGAGTGCGTGTCAAGACAAAACCGATGATTGGCACGATTGGCGTGACTCCGAAAACGGGGGATGTTCCTTCAGGTTCCTTGGGTAGGCACGGCGGAAACATGGACGTCAAAGACATGACCGCAGGCGTTAATCTCTATTTACCTGTGTTCACCAAGGGAGCCTTATTTGCAGCTGGCGACATACATGCTGTTCAGGCTGACGGGGAATTGTGTGTTTCCTCGGTTGAGGTGGCTGGCGAAGCACTGCTGAAGTTCCGTGTTCTCAAGGATATAGCGCCTGAGTGGCCAATACTTGAAAAAAGCGGTTCCTACTCTGTTCTGGCTTGCGGCGACACGCTGGATGAAGCCGCCAAGCTTGCAGCTGAATCTGCAGTTAAGGCTTTCATGCGTCAATACAACTGGTCTTTTGAGAAAGCATACATGTTTGGAAGTTTGGCTGTGAATCTGGAAATCAATCAGGTTGTGGACCTTAAGAAGGGAGTCAGAGCGACGGTTCGAAAGGATTTTGTTGCTATTGACAGTTTTCTGAGTTGAGAGGCTTCTTCAAAACTTGGTTCCGAAACAGATTTCTCCGGTTGAGGATAATGTTAAATTAGCAGACGTTACACGACACATACTGTGGACTTCAAGATAGCGTTGGGTGCCGTTGCAGTTGCTGTTCTTCTATTCTTCAGCATAATATTCGCCATCAGCTCCAGCGTAGACAACACGTTCACCAGATTAGCTGTTGCGGTGTTATTGTGTGTTGCTGCTTTCGGAATAGCCTACTACGTAACGAGAAAGCCCAAAACTGTGATTCAGAAACTGGAAGTTTCAGGGGAAATGAAGGCGGTTGCGCTCAAATGTCCAAACTGTTCTGCTTCGGTAGATGCTGGCAACATTACGATCATGTCAGGCGTGCCCTACGCAACATGCCCGTACTGCGGACACACCTTCGAGGTGGCTGAGGAACCTAAATGGTGAGAAAACACCAACTTCTGATGGTGTTTCTTGCAATACTGGTTTCAGCAACGCTCATAAGCAGCGTGGCAGCGCAAAGAGTTTATCATCTAGATCACGAATGGGTTAAGATTTGGATAAGACAGGACGGAACAATCGACCTGTTTTACGACGTGAGCATGACCCTTGATTCTGGTTCAAGCATCAGCTACGTCAATATTGGGCAGCCTAAACGTGACTTCACCATAGGTCTTGCAATAGACCAGTATGGGCATAATCTCACAACGGCTGACGTCAGTTCAGGAGACGATTACAAAGTAAGAGTTTACCTCTACCAGCCTTTAACGGCTGGACACACCGTGAGATTTAATCTTACCACAAATGTTGCCCACATGATTTGGGAAGACACGATGAACGTGGGCAACGTGGGATTGCAGTTCATTCCCACTTGGTGGCAAGAAGCGACTGTGGCAACCCTCAACGTCTCGGTTGTGTTGCCTTTAGGCGTCAATTCAAGCATGGTGAAGACTTCAGTGAATTGGAACGGCACAACGGTTGAGGACGGACAACTGGCAATCTACTGGGAGAGACAGAATCTTCCGCCTAACCAGCAATATAGCTTCGGCGTTTCTTTTCCCAAAGAGTACGTTGAGAGATACGATACACAGCCTTCTGGAATAGAGGCGTTCTTCAGGCAATATGGGCTTTTCCTACTTGTTCTTGCAGCAATCATCATCGTACTGGTTCTAGTGATCTACGCTGTACGTAAAGGGTCATATTTGATGCCGACAATCAGCATGGAAACACTCGGAGTAAGACGCGGCTTAACAGCCGTGGAAGCCTCCTATCTTCTCGACATGAAACCGCCGCAGATAGTAACTGAGATCCTCTACGGTCTGCTGCAAAAAAGAGCAGTGTGGGTGGAGTCGACAAACCCGTCGATAAAACTCAGGATAATGCCGCCTTTTCAAAACAAGACGGGAACACCTCAAACTCCGCTGCGATATTACGAGTACGACTTTCTCGACGCGATGAAGGAGAATGGAACTTTGGAGGAGGAGAAGCTGGCGCAAACAGTAATGTTTCTCAGAGAAACAGTTGAGCAGAAGCTTCGCGGATATTGCAGACGCGACACGATTGACTATTACAGGAAAGTTGCGGCAAAGGCTTGGGAGCAGGTGGAACAGGCAGGCACAGCGGAGTTAGCGTCGCAAACCTATGACGAACAGCTTTTATGGCTTTTCCTCGACCCAAACTACAAGTCACGAACCGAACTTGTGTTTCAAGACAGACCATTCGAACCAAGCCCCTTATGGCTGTGGTACTGGTACGGTTACCAACACTATCATTCACACCCAACTTACACGCCGAACGTGGACACCCCAGCTAACGCCGCAAAACCACCGACAATTCCAGGCGCCGACTTTGCCAACAACATCGCAACGTCTTTGGAGAAAACATCAAACAACGTCGTTGTTGACTTAGAAAGATTTGCAGCTGCAATTCTGCCGATGCCTGCTGCTGAAAAGGCTTCGGGAGAACCTGCCCGCCACGAGTCGGGCTGCGTATGTGCGTGTGCTTCCTGCGCGTGCGTTTGCGCGTGTGTGTCCTGTGCGTGCGCTTGTGCAAGCGGAGGAGTCGGATGAAGGAGGAGAAGGATAAGGTATGAGTTTGCTTCGCAGAATTTTTCGTCCGCCAAAAATCCCTCAGGGTCAATACACCTATCGTGGAAAAGGCAGATTTGCAGGTTTGGCTCTTCAGCTTCGAATCGAGCGTGGCGGACAAGGAGTCATGGTGATAAACGCTAATACTGTGTTGTATCTGAACGAGACAGCGGCTGCTCACGCCTATTTTTTCATGCAAGGCATGGCTGCGGAGGATGCTTTGAAGAGAATTCGCCGCATGTACAGGGTTGGAGTGGAAACCGCAAGGAAAGACCATGAGAAACTTGTGTACACTGTCAGCACGTTGGCGAACACGGAGAAAGTTTGTCCTATTTCTTTTCTTGACGTGAAGAGCATAGAACCCTTCACCAAGCCACTTTCAGCACCCCTGCGCATGGATTTGGCAGTTACCTTCAGATGCCAGAACAACTGCGTCCACTGCTATGCTGGAGGACCACACGAAACAGACGAATTCACTGTGGAACAGTGGAAGCAGGTGATTGACCGCCTCCACCAAATCGGCGTTTTCATAGTGACCTTCACAGGCGGCGAACCTACGTTGCGCGATGACTTGCCTGAGCTGTTGCTTTATGCCCAGAATAGTGGTCTGGTTACTGGGCTTATAACTAACGGCAGGAAATTGAAGGATAAGGACTATGTTGAGAAACTGGAGAAGGCTGGACTGGATTTTGTTCAAATCACTCTTGAGTCTCACAAGCCTGAAGCCCATGACTTGATGACTGAATCGAAGGGAAGTTGGAAAGAGACCGTTGCAGGCATAAAGAATGCTGTTTCTTCGCAGATTTACACGACGACCAACACTACGTTGAGCAAACATAATGCGGAAAATTTTCTTGAAACCGTCGAGTTCCTGAAGAAGCTGGGAGTGGCGGGTTTTGGATGCAACAGCCTAATCCATTCTGGACGGGCAAACGCTGTTAGTGAAGAATTTGCGTTGCCACTTGAAGTTTTGAATGAGCTTCTGCCAAAAATCCGCGCAAAAGCAGAGCAGTTGGGTTTGAAGTTTTTGTGGTATACGCCGACGCAGTATTGCCGCTTTGACCCTGTCAAGCTGGGTTTAGGCGTTAAATCATGCACAGCCGCAAACGTGAACATGTGTGTTGGTCCAAATGGCGATGTTTATCCGTGTCAAAGCTACTTCGAAAGCCTCGGCAACCTGCTTGGAGACGATTGGAGAAAGATTTGGAACAATCCTCTTGCGGTGCGGATAAGGAAGAGGGAGTACGTTGAGCCAAAATGCAAGGATTGCCCGCAACTGCAGGTTTGCGGAGGAGGATGTCCGCTTGAGCTACAGAAGAACAACTACCTATGTGCCGAATCACCGTAGAACTCGGAATTCTGCTGTTTAGGGTTTGTTGCTGGAAACAAAAATTTATAAGAAAAATTGGAACATAAATTGGAAGACTGGGCAATAGACGCATAGGAAGAAGTGGTTGTCATGGTGAAGCTGAACAAGGTTGACGAACTCGTGATTTCAGCACTGAAAGACGCAACTAAAGGATTAACGCTGGCGGAGATTGCTGAAAAGACCGGCGAGTCTGGGAAGAAAGTTTTCAAGTCTTTGCGGAAGCTTTTTGAAAATGAAATTGTTAGTTGCGAGAATCACAAATACAATCTCGTGAGCTCCTAACGCCCATTTTCATGTGCATAAAATTATGAGAGGTGAGAACGTGACTAAAGTTGGAGAGATCTACTTGTGTAAGATATGTGGTAACAGAGTTAACGTTTTGGAAGCTGGAAAGGGCACTCTTGTCTGCTGTGGAAAACCAATGGTTTATGTAAAATCCTGAGACGCTAGCCTATTTGAGTTTCTTGCCACATTTCCGACAGAAACTGGACGTGACTGCGTTCTTCTCTCCACAGCTGGCGCAGACTGCTGTTTTGTCTTGATTTGATTGTCGAATGTTTTCTCTTGCCCTTTCGAAGGCTTCTCGCACTTCTCTTGAGGCAACTTCAAACGCCTTTTCTAATTCCTTACTCATCTTGGAGAATGCGTCTCTAAGCTCATCTGAAGCTGTGCGGGCACCTGCTTTCACTCCTTCGCTGGTTACAGCACCGCATGCAGGACAGAAATAAGCGTCTTCGGGAAGTTTTTTGCCGCATTTAGAACAGTACACCATAAACATCACATGTTCTAAATACTGCAAAGCGTGATTTAAGCATTCGCTGTTCTACGAAGTTGCCGTCCTTTTCAGTTTAATCACTGTGGTTTCTGAAAGGTAGTTGAATATCCGCTGTCTTCGTCTTGGGTAAAATATCAACCCCAGCAGGAAGTCTATAGGGAGCAGAAACGCTTTTCCCACGCTTTCCAATGCTGCTTGCTGTATGCTTATTGGTTGACCGTCAAGCCTTGTTACTTTTATCTTCATAACCATCTTGCCGAACGATTGCCCATAAGTATTTTCCATCAACATCCAATACAGAAGATGAATAACATTGCTTGTGCCGAAATCGACAAAAGGTATCCAAACAGGAATACCGTGAGTCCAAGCAAAACTGGGCCAAACATTCGACAAGAGTATTCTTAACGGAGTCACTATGATGCTGAGAATTATGATGTCTATTAACCAAGCGACAAACCTCTCACCCCACAACGCCAACTCGAGTTGGGTTACGGTTTCCACTGGAGTCCCACATTTTGGACAGTAAACTGCATCTTCTGGAACCTCGCTTCCACATTTCGCGCACTGCACACCAATTCCCTCTTACCGAAGACTCGATCCGAAAGAATATCTGTCTTTCCCCTCTCTCAAACCCATCGACACAGACAGAACCAACAGAAAGTTCAACCTATAAATAAGGGGGGATAGACACACCCACAACAAACAGACCCACCACAACATTCAACAACAGAGATAGAAAAGAGTGGCGCCGGGAGTGGGATTCGAACCCACGCGGCCCCGAGAGGCCACAAGCTGTAAGGCGATTCCTCATCGTCTCCAGGCTTGCTCCATACCTGGCTAGGAGACCCCGGCAAGTGAAGCATTAAGTAATGAAAGAGGGGGTTGGCTTTATTATTTTTCTGCAATGAGTATGCGATAACCGCTTTCTCTAGCCAACACGTCAACGTTTCCAAAAGATTCCAAGAAGAACGTTTGAAGTCTTTTTCCGCCAATTTTCGATCGTATCACCATCTGGAACGTGGCTTTGCCTGCCATAACCTCTGGTGCTCCAGCAATTATTGCCTGAACCGTTTTCATTCCAGCGCTAACCGGGGGATTGCAAAGAATGCAATTAAAAACCAAGTCTTGAACTGGTTCGTATAAATTGCCACGTCTGACTTCAACGTTCTCAACGCCGTTTTTCTCCACATTCTGTTTTGCAAGCCAAACCGCCCGAACATTAACGTCAGACATCACCACCGTCAGACGCGGATTGAAAACTGCTGCGGCAATTCCAACTGCGCCATAGCCGCATCCAATATCCAATACGCAACCATTCTTGGGAAGAACCATCTGCTCAACCAACAATCTGGTGCCCAAATCAACACGCGTCTTGGAAAACACGCCTGAAGCAGTTAGAAACTCGAAGGGTTTTTCCCGAAAAAACGTGCGGATCAAGCCAAACACTGCTTTTGATCTGGGATGCGCAGCGAAATAGTGTTCTAGTTCTTCATTTTTTCTCTTCATCCCTGTTTCCGCCGCTTTTCCACCCTTTCTTATACGTTCCCCTAGGCATCAAAACCCTTTTTACCTCAGCAACAACCCCGTGACGCATGTTCAGAACTTCATCCGTAGAACACATGGCCTTAGCCAAAGCAACAGCTTCACCTTTCAAAGTGAAAACTGCTATCATCAAGCCTCTTCTGATTCCAGTCTCAACCGACAACACTCCTGGCGCCGTCAGGTTCGCTCCGTGGCAGACCGCGTCAACAGCAGAATCTCGAACATAGATTTTCGGAACAAGCGTTAAAGCCGTTTCCATCGGCTGAACGAATCTCTTAAGAATTGCGTCATCTTTCTTTTCCTGCCATTGCATAAACCAGTATGCAACATCATGCAAAGTCACAGAGTCAACGCCCTCCACAAAAGGTCCCGCCCTCGTCCTACGCAACTCCTGCATGTGCGCTCCACAACCCAAAACTTCGCCAACGTCAAAGCACAGTTTCCGAATGTAAGTTCCACTTTCACAGCCAACCCTAAAAAGCACGTTTCTTCCCTTCTTCTCAAGAAAATCCACATAATACATTCGCCTTGTCCGCAGTTGCCGTTTAACCGAAGCCCTCAAAGGCGGTCTCTGATAGATAGCGTCTTCAAACTCGCTCAAGACTCTCTTAACTGGCTCATCAGTTATGTCACCGTGAAGTTTCATTAAACAAACATATTCTTTGCCACTGTAAAGCAAAGCTTGCACAACTTTCGTGGAATCCTCTAACGTTACGGGCAGAACGCCAGTCACATGTGGATTTCTCTGACTCAATCTAAACTCTAAGTCTCTAGAGTCCCGCCGTGACCAACGTGTTCAAGCTTGAGGATACGTTTAACCCAAGCAGCCACCTCATGGCTTGTTGGACCTGCTGGCTTGTCCAAGTTGATGACGCCGAATCTCATCAGTTGCTCAGCTGACCTTTCTTCAGGCTTACTTCCAAAACTCGGGTCCGTCTTGTCCTCAGCTCTTGACAGCAATTCACGTTTAACTTCCCATGGAGCTACACTTCTAGGCAAAGTAGCCATTACTCTCCTGTGAAATAGAAAAAGGCTTAAGGAGTATAAGAACTTAAATTCAACTCAGCGTCGGCTTAACCATCTTCGCCATTTCTTCCAGCTTGTCCGCTGTCTTTAAAACCTCTGTTACTTCTTCGTCAGACGCCCCTCGGTTAACATCTACTTTGTCCTGCAGCGGTTCAACATGATTGACGTTCACTCTTCTTCTTCTTACACCGCTGACTGTTTTCGGACCCGTCACCAAAACAAAGCTCTTGTCCATCATGTCAACTATTACGCATTTTCTTCCAGCTTCTCGACCAGACACCTTCACACAGACTCTGCCAATCTCTATCGCCGGCAAACCAAACCCTCCTCATAGACTAACATAGAAGAACGCTTAAACGTATTTATAACTTCACCTTAGGTCATGAACCGTTTGACAACTTCGTAGAGAACACTTGCTCCGAAGACAAGATTCCTTATGGAAATCCGCTCATCAACGCCATGGATCATCTTCAACATTTCACTGTACGGTAAGTCGGAGCGCACTGGCTGGAAACCATAACAGATGCTGCCATTTTTCCTGAAGAAACGAGAATCTGTGCCGCCAGTAAGCATTGTCGGCGCAATCGAACAGTCAGGTTCAAACTCTCTCAGAACCGTTATGATCTGTTCGTAAAGTGGTGACTGCATAGGCGACTCAGAAGGTTCATTCGCCTGAATTATCTCAAACTCCAGCTTTTCAGACCCTAAATCCTCCAACAACCTCCTCATCTCGCCTAAGGCTTCAGTTGGACTCTGTCCAGGCAAAACGCGGCAGTCAAAAACAGTTTCACATTCAGATGGAATTATGTTCTCTTTGACACCGCCGTGAATCATCGTAGGGGCAACAGTCATCTTCACCATTGCTCGGATGTTCTCAGCCAAGGTCTTATCCTTCTGTGCAACCTCATCCAAGATTGCATCGCCGTCAGCTGGGTTTTTGAGCAGAAGCGACAGATTTCGTCGTGAATCAACGTTTTCCTCAGCCATCCTAGTCAGATATTGCTTCACAGTCGGCACTAGCACGATTTTTGAACGAAGGTTACCAAGTCTCTCAATGACCTTATTCATTAGAAGTATAGCGTTGTCTGCTGCTCCAGGCACAGAACCGTGTCCTGGTCTTCCTTTTGTTTTCACTTTAAACCATAAGATGCCCTTTTCTGCTGTTTGAACCGTGTAGAGGTTTTTGCCGTTAATTGGGAAAGCCAAGCCGCCGCCTTCGTTCAGCACATAGTCCGCCTGAACCTTTTCAGGGTGATTACGAACGAGCCAGCCTGCCCCCGCTTCTCCTCCCTTCTCCTCATCAGCGGTTGCCGCCAAGACCACGTCGCCCTTGAGTTGCACGTGATTTCTTTTCAGAATTTTCATCACCATGGCTTCGATGGCGGTCATTGACTTCATGTCAAGAGCACCACGTCCCCAAACAAAGCCGTCTCGGACTTCGCCTTTGAAAGGATCTACGCTCCACTCTTTAGGGTTGGCAGCCACAACGTCTAAATGTGAAAGTAACAGTAGGGCTGGTTTCTCACCGCTTCCCCTAAGGCGAGTGACCACGCTTCCTCTTCCAGGTGCGGATTCGAAGAGTTCACATTTGAAACCGTCTTCAGCAAGCCTTTCAGCAAGGTAATTAGCTGCAGCAGTTTCGTTTCCAGGCGGGTTCGTTGTGTTTATGCTGATTAGTTCGCTCAAAAGGCTTGTAACCTCTTCTTCCGATTCCCGCAAAAGTTTAGAACACATTAGGTAGCTCACTGTTGTCTTTGTTATTGATTCTGTTTCCACTTAAGATTTATCGTTTTCCGCACGCAAAATCGTCCAACATGATGCAGTGCTGGCATGAAGCAGAACAATACGTCCTAAGCTGGCTTTCAGTTATGTATTTAGGATATTTATTTCGCCATTGAAAATCTTATCTTAATGAAAGACCAGTATTGATGCAGAGGGCACAACAGATGTCTGGTTTGCAGCCTCAGGTTCTGCCTCGACTGCACGAGTCTGAATCAGCGAAAATCGTAGGTCTAATCTCCGACACACATATACCTACAAGAGCCAGACAAATTCCGAAAACAGTGTTTCCAGTTTTTCAGAACGCTGACTTCATAATACACGCTGGCGACTTAGTCGAGCTGTCAGTCATTGACGAACTAGAACAGCTTGCACCAGTTCTGGCTGTTCACGGAAACATCGACGGACCTGAAATTCGTGGAAAACTGCCGAAACTGAATTCCGTCAGAATCTTCGACTGGAAAATCGGAGTCATGCATAATCCAGGAGCACTTTTTGGAATTGGAAAAATGCGTGACATCGCAGCGCAAAATGGTTTTAAAGTTCTTGTTTATGGGCATACGCACTGCGCCAACATCAGATGGGAAGGAGAAACACTCTTTGTAAATCCAGGAAGCCCCACTGACCCTGTTCCCCCTTTTGTAGTTAAACCGTCCATCGGTTTGCTGAAAGTCACGAAAGAGAAAGTAACTCCTGAAATAGTGCACGTTTGACTTTCATGCTTTCGATGGCAGACGCCTATGCAAAGTCTGGCTTTTGTCCTAGAGTCTTTGTATCGGGGATTTTCGGCTTTCCCAACATTCTGAACAATACACAGATCTACTTGTGTCGGGTCTGAATGGAACTTCACATTCCTTTCCACAATCCGCGCAAACTGTCTTGTGCATCTCTACAGGTTCTCTGTTTGACACTTGAGCCCCACTCTCCAGTTCTTCTATTGCAGTTTTCGTCAACGCTTTTATCCTGTCAAGCTCTTCCATCTCTCCGTAGCCCACAAATGTTATTGCGGTTCCGTCATTTCCCATTCTGGCGGTTCGCCCTATTCTGTGGAAATAGACTAATGCGTCTAGCGGGATGTCATAGTTTATTATGTGGGTTATTCCTTGAATATCCAAGCCTCTAGCAGCAACGTCTGTTGCAACAAGCAACTTCAGTTTTCCTTCCCTGAAGGAGTTGCTGACGAAGTTTCTTTGCGCTTGAGTGAGACCACCATGCAGTGGTTCCGCATTATATCCTCTGGTTCTCAGCTTGTCTGCTAGTGTGTCCGTTTCTGTGCGTTTTCTACAGAATATTATGGCTCGTTCTATGTGGTTTTCATCTAAAACACTGCATAATACCTGAAACTTGTCTCTAGGGTTTACAACCATGTAATATTGGCCTATCTGTGTAAGGGCTATTTCATCTTTGCTTACAAGTATTTTTTCAGGTCTCTTCATGTACCTGTTGCACACGTTCATTACTGACTGGTCTATTGTAGCTGAAAAAAGGCTGGTTTGCCTGTTTGACGGCACTTTTGAAAGTATGTATTCAATGTCATCTATGAATCCCATGTCAAGCATTCTGTCAGCCTCATCGAGAACAACGACATTTACAGACGTGAAATTCAGGACGCGCCTCTCAAGCAGGTCAATTATGCGACCAGGTGTACCAACAACAACATGGACACCATTATCCAGTTCTTGTATCTGTCTTCTTATAGATTCTCCACCGTAGACAGGTAAGACCTTTAGCCTTGCATACTTCCCAAACCGGCTAATGTGTTCCGCAACCTGTATGGCAAGTTCGCGGGTAGGCACCAAAACCAGACCTTGAACGCTGTTGACTTTTGAGTTTATGCGTTCAACCATCGGAATTCCAAAGGCTGCAGTCTTGCCGGTTCCTGTTTGTGCTTGTCCAATAACATCTTTTCCTTCAAGCAGTGGTGCTATGGCTTGAGCTTGAATTGGAAAAAGATTGTTGAAGCCAAGCTCTTCAATACCTTTTATGACTTCCATGCTTAGTGGTAAGTCTTTGAAGCATTGTATCTCCATGTATTTTATCTCTCCTGCCACAAAAATTCTACATGCGTTTTTCAAAAGCTTTCAGAAGCTTCGTTGATTACATGAGTTAATGTGACGACTCCATAAACATTAGTTCTGTTATAAAAAGGTTTAGCAACCACTAGAAGAAAAGTCATGGATTATGGAAAAAGAAAATGACTATTTTGGCTTTCTGTGAGTCACATGTTCCGTTTCTTCCAATTCCTTGACGCGTGTTTGAATGAATTCGGTGACTTTATCTTGGCTGAACTTCTTTTCTTTCTGTTGTTTCCCCAGTTGCTCTTTGATTGTCTTCAAGATTTTTTCCACGTCGAAGGGTTTCGTTATGTAGGCATCTGCTCCCTTGTTTAAAGCTTCAACAGCATTCTGCAGGGAAGGAAAACCTGTGATTATTACTTTCCGCATTCTGGGAACCGTCTTTCGAATGTTTAAAAGAAGGCGTGTCCCATCCATGTCCGGAAGCCTTATGTCTATCAAAGCCAAGTTATAGAAGTTAATTTTTGATTTCTCAACTGCTTGTTTTCCATTTTCTGCCGTGTCAACAGCATATCCTCTGTCTTCAAGTATTACCGTTAGGATTTTCCTTATGCTTTCGTCATCGTCGGCGACAAGGATTCTTGCACGTTTACCCAAATCTTTTCACCTCTTTTTTCAACTTTTAGCTTGATGGGAATAGCAACTGTAAAAGTAGTGCCTTTTTCAACAATGCTTTCTACGGAGATTTCACCGCCGTGTGCTTCTACGATACGTTTACAGATGGCTAAACCCAGCCCCATTCCTTTCGCTTTTGTGGTGAAGAAGGGCGTCCACAGTTTCTCCATGATTTCCTTACCCATCCCCGTTCCAGTGTCACAGAAAATCATATGCACTTTGCCGTCTGATTCGTGGCTTGTTATGGTTAGTTTGCCTCCGTCAGGCATGGCGTCAAATGCGTTTCTTAACAAGTTGCCGAGAACTCTCTTCATTTTAGCTACATCCATCTTAATTCTCGGCTTGTTTTGCGCGGAGTTTGTTACTTGGACGTTTTTTGGAGTTTCAATCAGCGACAGTGCCTCTTTTGTGATTGCCCGCGGCGTTGTTTCCGCGAGCCCCAACTGCACTTCTTTTGAATAATACAGAAGATCCGTGACTATGTTGTTTGCGTATTCTATGTTGTTATCAATAAGTCCAAGTATTTCTTTTGTTTTCTTGTCTCTTTTCGAACTTAGTTTTGTCTTCAGGTAGTATACAGCAGCATTCATTCCTGTCAACGGGTTGCGCAGATCGTGGCCAATCATTGCTGCTGCCTCTCCAATGGCAGCCAGTCTTTCGGACTTGAGCAGACGCTCCTGCGCATCCTTCAACTCTCGGGTTCTTTCCTCAACTCTTTCTTCCAAATTCTCATTGTACTGCTTCAGTTCCTGAATTAGTTGAGCGTTTTCGATAGCCACAGCAGCTTGATGTAAAAACAGCTCAAGCGGAGCCAGCGATTCCTTAGTAGGTCGTTTTCCATCTAGTGGGTCATCTACACTCAACACACCTACGATATGTCCGTCGACTAGGCGAAGTGGCGCATAGAGAAGGTCTTGCGGGTTCCAGTCGACCATTTTTTCTGCTGGGAGTTTGCTGAAGACTGTTCCCTGAGAAAATTTTTCTCGAACCAACGAATCACTCCATGGCAGATAATAGAATTCGCCGATTCTAAAGCGTTCATATTCTGATCCGAAACGTTCTTGCCAAACACTTCTGGGGATTCTGTTTGCCCATAAAAACTCTTGCTCTTCAAGTGTTAAGCCAGCAGCAACCATATCTTTCTGATTGACTATCTCCATGCTTTCTCTATCGACAGCACTAATAACCACTCTTCGCCATCCAAGTTCTCTGATTGCTTCAGCAATTGACTTTAGCCGT
>JADDYB010000447.1_pt1 | contig 13135 bp, 14 predicted proteins | sample 8641941 | NCBI WGS metagenome assembly JADDYB01 (sample SAMN16275377, study PRJNA637457) | freshwater sediment metagenome | isolation source: Lake Kineret sediment | place: Israel: Lake Kineret | collected 2013
AAAGAACTCGCGGATAGTATCATGCAACAGGTCGACCTTGTGGAACTGGAAGTTCGGGTCACCGCGGTGCGGTGCGATGAATTGCTCATTACCGGAACTCAAGTTGTCCAGCACGATCACCTCATGATTCGCAAGCATAAGGCGATCGACCACGTGCGAGCCGATGAAGCCCGCACCACCTGTTACGACGATTCTCATCTCCTCGTGATTGAGCGCAGAAGTGGTAGTAAAGAAGCCGTGGCTCGTTATAAAGCTTCCGATCCGGGATTTGCCGCGGCAGGATAGGAGCCGAGGAGTTTCAACAGGGTGACGTGCTGGTTCAGCGCATGCACTGCTGCGGTGATCTGCTCGTCCTCGATGTGCCCTTCACAATCGATATGGAACATGTAGTCGCCCAGCGCGCGTTTGGACGGGCGCGATTCGATCTTCGTAAGGTTGATGCCGCGGTGCGCGAACTCGCCGAGCGCATGGTACAATGCGCCGGGACGATCCTTGAGAGCGATGAGCAGTGACGTTTTATCTCTGCCGGTTGGCGCGGTCGCGACTCCGCCAGGAGCGAGCACGATGAAGCGCGTAACGCTCACTTTATCCTGGATGTTCCGTGCGAGTATCCGGAGCCCATATTTCCGCGCCGCGGCTTCGGAGGCCAGCGCGCCGATTGCATCGATCTCCTTGGCCAGTTGCGCGGCTCGCGCGGTGCTCTCGACCGCATTTACCGTGATCCCCCGTGCCCGTAGTCGTTCGCGTATGAACTGCTTGCACTGCGCCATTGCATGGGGATGCGAGAGTACCGTGCGCAGCTTCTCGACGGAGTCCTGGGCCAGGAGGCAGATACGGATCGGTACCAGCAACTCGCCAATGATCTGCAGCTGCCCGATAGGTTCAGTGGAGAGGATATCCAGCGTCTCACCCACTGAGCCTTCCAGGGAATTCTCGATCGGCACAATGCCGTAGGCTACCTCGTGTCGCACAATGCTCTCCGCGACGTCGATGATCGTCTCGAAATAGGTGAGCTCTGTCCTATCGCGAGCTTCCTGTTCCCGTTCAGCGAGCCAGAGCAGCGCAGCGGTTTCCGAGAACGTTCCCTCTGGGCCTAATACACCGAGTTTCATCCCGTTGTTACGGCTACTTTCACGCTGCGGGCATAAATAGCACGGTAACTGCAAAAGAAAGCGATTGAGCAGCGCCCAGTGCACCGAACGACCTTCAGGGCATTACCACGCCCGCTTGGGAACCGAGCATAATGGCGGGTTTGTTTATATACGAAGAGCATTGTATCTACTGGTGGTGCCGTGAAGGCACGAGCGCCCTGGTAGCATAGTCGGCAATGCGCCACCTTGGTAAGGTGGAGACCACGGGTTCAAATCCCGTTCAGGGCTTGGTCTTTCTTGAACGCGGTGATATTTATCCTGAAAAGAAGTTAAGAAGGTATTTCAGTTTTCTTTTCCAGCGCCTAGGATTTATGAGCTCGACGAAAAGTGAGCTAGCAAGATAACGGAGATTGCTAATTTTCACTAGCTTACGCCAGTGAAACTCGAAGACAACGTACTTAGCTATCGCTCCACCAGGATTGCGCATGCCATGAGGTTCTCCAGCAGCGTAGAAAATCACACCATGTGGCCCCACACATTCACCAAGCGTTTCGACTTCGCCTTCTAGGATGATGATAGCCACATCGTAATCATCGATGTGAAGATCATAGCCGGCTTCGGGTGTGAGTGTGGAGGTGTGACATTGAAGTTTTCGCAAGTAAGCCGTCGACCCTTCAAATACTAGGCGTGAGCAAAAGCCAATTTTAACTTCTGAGTCCTTCATATGATCACACATGGTAAATTGACCGAAAGCAAGCGCTGAATCGTTTTTTCCCGAGTCAGCGTGCCATTTAAACATCAGGTAGTTTGCAGGAGTTTCGCTCGTTGTCTGAAGCGTATGGGCGAAGTGGGATGGATAGTAGACGAATTGACCGGATTTCAGATGCCTCCGATGATTTCCATTAGGCGCCGGTTCAACTGGAAGTATGAGATCAACCTCGCCTGATAGAAGCAGTAGCAGTTCTTCTTCTTTGTGTCTGTGTGGATGATGTGGGCAGTTGCCCGGGCTTAACACTGACACATGACAGGACAGATTTTGCAAACCTCTAGTAAAGCCTCTAAAAATGGGACAGGGTTTCCATCCCTTCTCTTTATCTGGCGGGAGCGGGATTCGGAGCGGGTAAATTCTGCTGGTCAATTGGGAGCTTGACTTCGCTCTGACTGTTTCAATCGCGGATAAGTTTGGGTTGGACACCAGCACTTCCTCCTTTCACCATCAGATCCATCTCCCTAATCGATGTTTCGCTACCACCAATCGTCTAGCCAGCTGATTTGTTAAATAATACCCGAGTACCTTATTTTCTAGCAAAATATATGCTATTTTTTTCGCATAAATTTCTTTGTTCGTGAGCCAGTTCTTGTTTTCTTCCATCCTTTTATAAGATTGACACAGAATACAAGGTATGTCCATTTTACTTTCTCGTTTCCCCATTAACATTGCCCTTGCATAATTTATCTTCTCATTATTCAGGCATTCCTTTAGCCCATCTTTAAAAGCGTTTCCATAATCATCCCAATAGTTTATGCAACATCCCAATACTTTACCATCGTAATTAATGTGAGGATTGATCCACAGATTTAAACAACAATCTCTTAATATGTACTCCCTTCCATATTTTTCTCTAAATTCGCTCCTACTAGCCACACCTAAACCGGTTTCCTTTCTAACCAGCTCCGCATTTTTTATAGGAGAAAAGAGGTTCCCATAAAGATCATCCCATGAAAGTTTAAGACGAAACTCCATATACAGATCCCTAGCCATTCTTCTTGCTTTACTGATCTCCTGTTCATTATGTCCGAAAACAATGAACTGCCAGTACAATATCGGATATCGGGAATTATATTGAGCTTTGAATTTATTGATTGTTTTTATATTTTCTATGACTTGTTGAAAATTACCGCCGACTCGATAAAGGGAATAAGTCTCAGGGCTAGCCCCGTCAATGGAACATGTTATTGCCCGAAAGCCATATTTGACTAATGCCTCTAGTATGTCCTCAGTGACATTATTGAGATTTGCGTCAGCTTGCAAGGCCACGTTATTCTCATAAGCATATTCCACGATTTTAATCAGTTCCTTATTAAGGAATATCTCTCCCCAATTGGACAGTTCAATGTTAGATACCCAAGGATTCTTGTCAACAATGTTTTTGAAATCACTGAATTTAAGAAACCCAATCCCGAGCTTTTTACCTGTTTCGCCAGATGCTGTCGGACAAGACGGGCATTTTAATTGACAAACCGTCGAAGCATCTAAACATATTCTTGGAGGTTGTATTATCTTTTCCATCCACAGCTTCAATCTGTCCTTCGCCGAATAGCGATCCGTAACACCGTTTTTAAATCGCTTCATACTTTCGCGGGAACGGGGAAGGAGAAGAAGGCGCAGCGGAAGAAGCGATAGTTTCCTGGTATAGTGGATCTTTGTGTGCGGTGTGTTGGCACATATTTCCGATTTTGCACGTAAGCCCGATCATCATTCACTCTCATTCCCAATCGCAAAAAAAATATCCTGCGGACGAGTTATACCAAAATCGAGATTAATCGTGAGCAAGAAAGCATCTTCATGATGATCCCCCTTCAATCTTCCTTCCGCGGTCTGCTCGGGCAAGGTTCGTACCTTCGCCTCGCCGAACGAGCAGAATCCATGGTCTGAGATGACAACCAACTTATTAGTGCCGTTTAGGAACCGGGTATCGAATATCAGTTCACCAATCTTCTCATCAACTCGCTCATACCATTCAAGAAGGTAATCTTCACCCCAGTGAAAATGCTGGATCCTATCCAATAATGTGTAGACCGCGATAAGCACGTCCGGTTGCTCAACTAAAAGTTCTTTTATCTTCGCTGTCACGCGCTCCAATTCCTCTTCCCATTCCTTCTCGTTTGTCGGCAGGCCAAACCCGATCGGTCGAAACGAGGTATTGAAATTGTACGGTGGCATAACAAAGGGCACATTCAAGGCCCGAACGCATTTACCATGCTCATGAAGGATATCCCAAATAAAACGCACCTTGATGTCTTCTCGACGCACGAGCTCGCCATTCATGATATAAGCCTCGTGCTGATGCTCTTCAGGACGCTTACCCGAGAACATGCTGCACCACACAGATGCGGAGATCGGGCGCTCTTTCAGCGTGATTACGCCGCTCTTTCCCACCTCTATCAATCTCTTGAAGTTTGGTAACGAATCTAAATGTGGCGTTATCACTGCCCAGGTAGCGGCATCTATTCCTAAAACGAAGAACGTTCGATCAGGCACTCAACACCACTCCCGCCCCGATGTTCTTCCTTTCTTTTATCAGAATAAATCGTCCGAGTTCCGGGAAATCCACAAAGTTCTCGATCACTAGGGGTTCCGTCTCAAGGGAGATGGTTGCCGCATCGTGCTCCTTTATCTCCTCAGGATACTTCTCGATCGATTCCCCTGTCTCTGAATTGATCTTCTCCCTTAGTTCCTTTATCGTACAGCGAACCCTTGCGGTTCCGCATCGAAGCTCCAGTGATTCGGCCTTTTTCAGGCGTTTGTCCAGTAAAACCGCCTCGCCTAAAAACTGCGTTTTCGTCCGCGGGGGATTACTTACCAGACCCCCAACATTCCCGCGGCTCACAGCACCATTATTGGTGAGGAGAAGTCCAATACTATCTCCTGTCATTGCTTCTTCTAGATCTCGTCCACACACCATTATTCTTTCCACCAGGCCATTAATGCCCGATGGAGCGAACAGAAGGTTGTCTCCTCTTCTCAATACACCAGACTCTACCCGACCAACAAGTATTTTCTCTGACTCGACCATATAGGAATCCTGAACAACAAATCTGAGTGGTCGCTCTTCTCTGCTGAGGTTTATTCCGTCCAGTGTTTCGATCAATGTTGGGCCCGTGTACCAGTCCATCGCCTTACTCTTCCGGTACACGTTGTCGCCCTCAATTGCAGATATGGGTATATATGTCTCAGTTCGATACTCAAAGGACCGTAAAACCGCTTCTGTTTCTCCTTTCACTTCTTCAAACCGTTCTTTTTCATACTTTACCGCGTCCATCTTGTTGACGACCACAAAGACCTGTTGGATACCGAGCATCTTGAGCAAGAACATATGGCGCCTCGTCTGCTCCTGCACACCTTCTGCTACCGAGACTACCAAAACTGCAACATCAGCATGCGATGCCCCGGTAAGCATATTCTTTATAAACTCCTTATGCCCCGGGACATCGGTTATCGTGTAATAATTCTTCTTGCTTTTAAAGATCAGACTCACCGTATCGATCGTTCGCTCTTCTTTCAACTCATCCTCGAACGAATCAAGGAAGTAGGCAAATTCAAATCTGCGTTTATACACCTCGGCCAACCTCAGGATTTCTGTCATTCGCTCGTCCTTTATGCTCTCGCTGTCGTAGAGCAATCGTCCGATTAAGGTCGACTTCCCATGATCAATATGCCCGACGAAAACCACATTCACAGTCATCTTATTAACTCCCTCTTTTAATCTACATATATCCCAACGCTCGCAGCTTCTGCATCATGAACGCCTTCTCTTTGTCCTGCGCCCTGCCCGAGCGCTCGGCGATCTTCGTCGTTCGTAGCTCCTCCACGATCTCCTCGATCGTCGCGGCATTTGACTCAATCGGCGAGGTACAAGGCTCACAGCCTAGACTGCGATACCGTTCGCCGTTCTTTGCGAAGTACATGGGGTTGACCGGGATGTTCGACTCCTGCTTGATATACTCCCAGACATCGAGCTCACGCCAGTGCAGGATAGGATGTACCCGCGTGTGAGTGTGCGCATTCTCACCTGCCTCATGCTGCATCTGTGTCTGATATTGATCCCACATCTCCAGCGGCTGGTCACGGTAATTCCACCGGAACTGTTCGTCCCGCGGCGAAAAGACGCGCTCCTTCGCCCGTATGCCATGCTCATCGCGTCGGATCGCCAGCAGGAGCGCATCAAATCCGTATGCGTCCAGGACCTGCATCAATGCCTCCGTCTTTAGCTGCGTGCAGCATTCCAGTTTCCCGCTCGCCGGCCCGACTCCAGCTGCTTTCGCCGCTTCGTTCGTCGCCACCACCAGATCTAAGCCCCACTCCTCTGCTATTCTGTCCCTGAACTCATACATCGACCGGAACTTATAGCCGGTATCAATGTGGATTACGGGAAACGGAATTTCACCAAAGAACGATTTCCGACAGAGCCACAGCACTGTTGTACTGTCTTTGCCCGTGCTCCAGAGCACAGCCGGATTCTTGAACACCGCATACGCCTCGCGTATGATGTAGATGCTTCTGTTCTCCATATCTTTCAGCGACATCAGCTAATCTCACCTCTAATGTACGCCTTCGTCCTCTCCTCCTTCGGATATTCGAAGAAATCGTGAGCAGATCCTTGCTCAACCACTTCACCCAGATACATGAAGACCACGTGGTCCGCTAACCTCCTCGCTTGGCGAAGGATATGGGTTACGAGAATGATTGTATAATCTTTCTTAAGCCGAACAAATTCCGCTTCTATTCGTTTCAATGAGATAGGATCAAGTGCCGATGTCGGCTCATCACCAAGTATGATTTCCGGGCCTACCGAGAGGCTCCGAGCAAGACAAAGCCGCTGTTGCTGCCCGATCGATAATTTTGAAGCTGGGCTCTTTAATCGATCTTTCACCTCATCCCACAGCCCAACCACGCCAAGATAATGTTCAACAAGCCCCTCTAAATCCTTCTTTTTCTTAATACCGTGGATCTTCGGTCCATATGCTACATTATCATAAATAGACATCGGTAATGGATATGGCTTTTGACAGAGCATCCCCACCTTCTTCCTTATTGCAGTAACATCTGTTTTGGCATCATATATATTCGTTCCATCGACGAAAACCTCGCCAGTCACCTTAACGCCGTCTGCAAGGTCTATCAATCGATTAAATGATTTCAGTAACGTCGTCTTTCCACAACCTGAAGGTCCTATTATGACGGTTATCTGCTTCTCTGGAATTTCCACGCTGACGTCTTTGAGCGCTTGGTGACCCTCGTAGGAGACGCTCAGATTTCTAACCCGTATATGCGGCTTAAATTCCGCCATCTCCTCGCTCTTCCTCTCTCATTTTATCACAAATTTGCTCCATTTCTTGGTGATCACACGGGTCCCAATACTGGTCAGAAGGATGATAACGAGCAGAATAAGGGCCGAGGCATACGCTTTCTGCTGGACCTCCGGGTAGGGAGTGCCTAGTTGAAAGAAGACGGCCAACGGAAGCGAGGCGACGGGATCGAAGAGCGAACGGGGGATATGATCGGTATACCCCGCCGTGAAAAGAAGTGAAGCAGCATCTCCAATACCCCTTCCAAATGCCAGGAGTACCGCAGTTACAATGCCCGGGAGGGTCTGCCTGCTTACTACTTTCGAGACGACTTCGAGCTTCGTGAAGCCCAGCCCATATGAGGATTCGCGCAGCTCAAAGGGTACTAGTTGCATCACTTCGTCAATTGCTCGCGTCATAATCGGGAGCATGAGCAGTGTTAAAGCAATGATCCCACCCAATAAGCATGCCCGCAAGCCTAAATAAAGCATGATCATGAATCCAAATGCTCCGTAAACTATTGAGGGGACTCCCCAGAGGATATCCAGTGATAACCGTACGAAGTGCTTAAATGACTCACTTGCATATTCCTGCAAATAGAATGCAACGGGTAACGCAATAAGCAAAGAAAAAATCGTTGCTCCCAGCGCTAAATATAAAGAACCCACTAAAGCATTTAATATGCCGCCTCCTTTGCCAAGGTAATAGCCGCCTTGTGGCGTCTGTGTGAGCATCTCTGTGCTCAGAGCTGGTGCACCCCTTAAAACTACTACCACCACAATAGCTATCAGTATCCCAACGATGATAGCAGTGGAGAGAATCATTAACGTCTTAAAGAACTGCTCTTCCACTCTCCTCTTGTCCATTTACATCATCCCCCGTTCCACTCGTAACAAGATGAGCCGGGCTCCAATGCTGAAGAAGAATATAATGAGCAACAAGATGAGAGCTGCGAACAAGAGCGCTGAATCATAGAGTGGTATCGACATCATCTCGCCATAGTTATTCGCGATCAGCGCCGGAAGCGGATAGGCTGGCTCAAAGACTGAGGAGGGGAGTATCGGCACATTTCCTACCACCATCAGTACGGCCATCGTCTCACCAAATGCACGGGAAAAGCCCAGGACTATCGCAGCGATGAGACCCGGCAGTGCGGCCCGGAGAACAATATGTTTTACGGTCTGCCATCTCGTGGCACCAAGCGAGAGAGAGACTTCACGAATTTCCTGAGGGATCGCCTTGACTACCTCCTCGGACACCGCAATGATGATCGGGAAGACCATAATCGCCAGTACTATACCCCCGGTGAGCAAACAATAGCCCGGGGTAGTGCGACCGAAGAAAGGGGCTAGAGATTTGATGAGCGGTACCAAAACAAGAATCCCCCACAGACCATAAACGACCGAGGGTATACCGGCAAGTAAATCAATAAGTGGTGCCACGATTACTCTGATCTTCTTTGGCGCATATTCCACGAGATAAATTGCGGTCAATATAGAAAGTGGTATTGAAAAGAGCATTGCAAGCAAAGTAACCCAGAACGTGCCTATGATAAATGGATAGATACCAAATTCACCACGCATCGGGAGCCATGTAGAAGAAAGTAGCAGCTCACTTAAGTTGTTGGTTGCTAATATTGGTCTTGAGCGATACAACAACCCAAGAATCATGAAAACGATAAGCATGCTTGAGAATAGCGTAATCGCGAGCATGAGCAATCTCGCAATGAGATTTTTCAGATTCCTATCCATCCAGATGCTCATTCGATCTTTTCCAGCTCTTCTGCTAGTTTCTCTTCCGCTAAGGGGATATAGCCCGTTTCAACTACGTAGTGCTGACCATCTGTTAAACACCACACCATGAAATCTCTCGTCACACCGGTCGGTTTCCCTTTGGTCACCAGATTTAAGTCCCTCGCTGGGGGAGATGGATAAGCTCCCGAGGCTATAGCCTCCATGAGTCCTTCTTTGGTTTCGTAAAAGTTCTCCTCTGCATCGATACTACCATTTCCATTGAGGTCGAGTGGCAGCACTTTTAAGCCCGCTACCGCAATCCCGGTAGTGGGGTCAAAAGCGAAGTTCAGATTGTTATAGCCGATCCCGCGCGCATCATCTCTCACCGCTTGAGCAAGACCCGGGTCACCATAAACAGCCACGCCCAGCAGATCTTCTTGATTATACCCACCTAAGAACGCAGCCCAAGTCTCGGCTGCACCACAAGCATCAGACCTCGTATAGACGTTGATTCCCTCGGCTGCATCGGTGCCAACAACCGCCCCCCAGGTGGTCTTAGTACCCGCAATCCATAAGTCCACCACTGTCTGCTTCTTTACTCCCTCGCTGAGAAGGTCTCGTAACACCGGGTTATTCTCATTGATGGTTGGAACGACGGCGTCCCTGGTTACTGCGACCCAAAGTGCACCCCTTTCGAGTTCTTCGGGATATATGTCACGCGAGACCATGCCGATATCCACCATGCCTCCAAGTGCATCAGACATTCCCTTACCCGCGCCCCCTGCTGAGATATCAATTCGCACATTTGGATGGATTCTCTGATATTCCTCAGCCCATCTCACCATCATGGGGTAGAGCGCCCATGCACCCGAAACAGTAATTGTGCCTTGATAATCATCAGAAGTCATGGATTCGTCAATGGTATCTATGCAGCCAGATAAAATTGTAGCTCCAACTACGGCTATAATGAACACAATTGACTGCAAAACCGGTATAAATTTTGTAGTAAAACTACCGGGTTTCATCGTTGTTATTCCAAATAGCCCAAAGCACGCAATCGTTTCTTTATCTCTTCTTCTTCCGCTTCACTATAGACAAGTTCTTCTTTCTCCTCCTCGTCTTCCCGGAGGATCTCTTCCATCACAAACGTCACATATTCCTCCACGGAGGTGAATTCTGTAGCTCGTACCCGCTCCTCGAGCCGGAGGTAAATATCGGCTGGCAGAAAAACCGCTTTCTTCTCTTCTTTCTTCATAAATAGCCGAGCCTCCTCAATCGCTCTTTTATCACCCGCACTTCCTCTTCGGTAAGCCTATCTTCTGCTTTTATCTCCCCGGTCGACGCCAGAGTTCGCAGCACAAAGACGATAAATTCAGTAACACTGGAGAACCCCGTACTCACTATCATGTTCGCAAGCGTATCGTACAGCTCGCGCGGGATCTTGATCGTGACCTTGTTCGGCATGGGTGACACTCTAATTGTAGTACTATTGGAGTATATAAATAATACTTTGCATGGAAGATCCACGGCGAAGCGCAGCGATGGGGTGAGCGTAAGAGGGCCGGTGGCGGGTAGTTCTCGATTTGATGCTAGCGGGAGCGTAAAGGAAAGAATTTCGCTCTCCCTTCCATGCCAGAGTACTGGATGCGGAAGTTGGACGGAAGCTCAGACTCGATTTATGTGACCGCCCCACACAAAATTTAAATTATGAAAGGCCAAGTGAGAACCAATGAGAAGATTTAACATACTCATTTTCAACTGGCGTGACATAACTCATCCATGGGCAGGAGGAGCTGAGCGGCACATCCATGAGGTCTCAAAAAGGTTAGTTAACGCAGGACATACCGTCACTTTGTTCTGTGCCCGATATGAGGGCGCCAAGGACGTTGAAAAAATCGATGGAATAGAGATCATCAGGAAAGGTGGGAGATTTTCAGTTTACGTTTATGCTTTTTGGGAGTACGTGACCAAACTGAAAAAGAGAAACTTTGATCTTATCATTGACGACATAAATGCTATCCCCTGGTTCACACCCCTTTACATAAGGAAACCAAAGATCGCAATCATCCACCATTTTGCTAAATATATATTCTTTGAGGAATTGCCATTTCTCCTTGCTATAATAGCTTATTGTATTGAGCTTAGTTACCCTTTTATTTATCGTAAAATACCATTTATTACTGTATCTCCCAGCTCACGGGATGAGATGGTAAATGTTGGTATACCTGAAGAACACATTACAATTGTGACGCATGGTGTTGATCATCAAGTCCACAAACCTTCAGAGTATTCGAAGAGCCCTTACCCTCATCTACTGTATCTTGGGAGACTACGTAATTACAAGAATTTAGGGACATTGATTCAGGCTATGGCGTTAGTGGTTAAAGAGATACCCAGTGTAAAATTATCAATTGTTGGAGCTGGAGCGGTGCAGAACAAACTCAAAGCACTTGCAGCGAGCCTTAATTTGAGCGATTCAATAACCTTCTATGGATACGTGGATGACGAAATGAAGCGTAACTTCTTCCAAAATGCGTGGGTTTTTGTTACCTCATCTGAGAAAGAAGGCTGGGGACTTACCGTGATTGAAGCAAATGCATGCGGTACACCGGCGGTGGCATTTGCTGTCCCGGGCTTGAAGGACTCCATCCAAAATGGTGAAACGGGGTTACTGGTTGAAAACAGGAGTAGTGATGCTTTCGCAGAGCGTATTATTGAGCTTCTTAAGGATGAGGAGCTCAGGAAAAGATTGAGTGTAGCGGCGTTAAAACATGCTCAGCAATTCAGCTGGGATAAAGCCGCAGAAGAGTACATGAACATCATGGAGCAGGTAGCAAATGAGCTATAAACCCAAGGTGAGCATTATTATTCCGACGTATAACGCGGCAGAAACGATAGCACAATGCTTATATTCCATTCGCAAACAGACGTATGAGAACCTTGAGATTATACTTGTTGATCGGTTCTCTGCAGATCAAACTGCCAACGTTGCTAAGGAATGGGGAGCAAGCATTTTTTCTTTAGAGGCCGAACGTGCTGAAGCTAAAAATTTAGGGCTTTCGAAATCACAAGGTAAATACGCACTCTTCATCGACGCCGATATGGAATTAACCGAAGATGTTGTGAAGGAATGCGTGATCTTAGCTGAAAGTGATCCTAAAATTGGTGGCATTATCATACCCGAGAGGAGTGTGGGCGATAACATGTGGGCGAGGATACGAGCTTTTGAGAGAAGCTTCTATGCAGGAACTGAGATCGAATCTGCACGATTCCTCCGAAGAGACTTAATGTGCAACAATGCCGGATTCGACCCGGATGCTGTGTTGTTTGAGGACTCAACTGCACCTCTAAAGGTTGAAAAGCTAGGGTATACCGTAAGAGCGCGCATAAACTCTGAAATCCTCCATCATGAAACACACTTCTCACTCGTGAGGTGGCTTAAGAAAAAATACTACTTTGGAAAAACGGCTTCGTTATATAAACGGAGATATAAATATTCTGCAAGCAAGAAGATGAGCATTATTTATCGGTTCAGCATGTTTTTAAAAGCCAAGGACTTCTATGCGAAGCCACACCTAGCCATAGGTGTTTTGACGTTAAAGTCACTTGAGTTTTGCTCGGCTGGTTTAGGATACTTCGTCACCCAGGTTAAGAATGAGAATCCCTCTGCTGAAGAACGGGGAACTGAGAGAAAAATTGAAAAGTATGACTAGGAACAGATGAATCAGAACGAGAGCTTGCGAAAAAATTGGAACCGAGTGCGGATGACCTATAGCATTTTATGCCATAAACTCCATTCTATTACGATTATCGCGACTACTCGGTGTAACAGTAAATGCAGAATTTGTAATATATGGAAAAAGATGCCAGTAGATATCCCCGTTAATGTTGTTGAGATGATACTGCGTGATTTAACCAAGAGAACAAGGATTGAGCTATCTGGCGGCGAATTCCTGCTACATCCTCACTATGAAGAGATACTTCAGATGGTCTCTGATCGGAAGTATACCCTATTATCAAACGGCATCCTCGCGGATAAGCTCATCAGGACCGTCAGAGAGTATAATGTTAAGGATATCGCTATCTCCTGCGATGGGCCAAGAGATACCTACTTGCGCGTCAGAGGTGTTGACAACTTTGCTAACATTGCAAAAATCGTGAACGAATTGAAAGATGAGACACACCTCTCTCTTAAATATTGCATCAACCCGCTCAACGCACGGGAAGATCTCACGGCAATCA
>JADDYB010000448.1_pt1 | contig 13125 bp, 11 predicted proteins | sample 8641941 | NCBI WGS metagenome assembly JADDYB01 (sample SAMN16275377, study PRJNA637457) | freshwater sediment metagenome | isolation source: Lake Kineret sediment | place: Israel: Lake Kineret | collected 2013
ATTGAAAGGAGGTGATATGCATGAATGAAAGTGAACCCCCGCCCCTTCCTGAGAGGCCGATGCAGATAACTTTTGACATCACGTACCGGTGCAATGTCAACTGTATCCACTGCTATGCCAATGCCTCTCCCAAGGGGGTGGAATTGGATGAAAAGACTACTCTGGGAATTATTGACAAGATCATAGAAGCCAGGCCTCTCGTGCTGATTCTCAGTGGTGGAGAGCCGATTCTGAGGAACGATGTTGAAGACATCCTCTGGCACTTATATGATACCATGGGGAGTGCTATGCCTCAGGTTGCCATGGGAACTAATGGACAGCTCATTCCGAAGAGAGAATCAGTTCTAAAGACGATAGAAAGCATCAACGAGAAGGTAGGAGGACCTGCAGTGGGTATCTACGTCAGTGTTCATGCGGCTGACCCTGCCCTCCACGACTACATCATGGGGAGAGAGGGAGCCTTTAAGGGAGCTGTGAAGGCCATCGAATTGATACAGTCTTACAGGATTCCTCTGGGGATAGGCGTTACCCCCATGCAGGTTAATATCCACCAGCTGGATGCTATCCTCAACTTTGCCTTGAGCAAAGGTATCACAGTTTTGAACCTTTCCCAATTCGTTCCCACGGGAAAGGGTCTCAAACACTACGATCTTTCTCCTCAGCAGTACGTGGATCTGTGCGTACACAGGATCTCTCACGGGAGAGGATGTCATATGTCCCCTCCATAGGAAGGTTGTAGAGGTGAGTCTGTGCAATCCTTTATCAGCTGCTCGGTGACAATTACACAACGGAAGAGGAACTCTCCAGAAGGTACGAGGAAAGGTTCGGTAACCCCTTCAATCCCGCACACGTGGAGAACCTTAGAAGTCAGAAAGGTCTCATCGATGTCACCTTCACATAAAGATGAAGATATTCTCTACTCCTACAAAAGGGAGGAAGAGACTTCAACTGTGGTGTTGACCTCTGCTGGCACAAGAGACAGTCACACAGAACACGGTTCTTCTATAACTATGTTCCACAAAGACCGCTTTTGGGTTATCGAGACCGAATCCAAAAAGACGAAATACGTCATTGATGATCTGGAAGTGCCTTCTTTTGATTTGGTTCACTTTGCCAGAAACTACTGGTTACCGGAAGAGACTGGCGAGCTGGGGGAATTCTTCCAGGAAACTATCCGGGAAATCATCCAAGAAATTGAGGGATGGGGGCTTCATCTTCAGCTCCGGTCAGGCATCCTCAGATACAAGTACAGGGATTTTTATGTAGAGAATTGTCACGGGGACTCCGTTTCTGTTGAATACCCTATCGTTGGCGTGGAATTGTATCTGGGGGAAAATATGCTCTATCATATCAGTCATGGCGGGTGTCTCGGCCTCTCTCAGGTCAAAGAACGATTAATGTCCCTGATTAGAGAAGAGTGCACCCAGATTGAACAGATGGAAAGGGTAGAAACGAAATCCCTTCGAGATTTTAAGGTAACCTCCGTAGCTTTGAGCGGCTATGTCTTGGGCACTCTTCTCCACGAGGCGGTTGGGCATCTCCTGGAGTACGATCATGCCCGAACCCTCAAGGTGCACAAAGGAGACGCCCTCACCAGTAACCCTGAACCAATCGTTCATGAATCACCTGAGAACACTTCCTCTTTTGGATTTTGCCCGTGCAGTGATGAGGGGGCAGAATTGGGTAAGACAATTCTCTTGCGTAATGGGATTGTTCATGATTTTCTGACAAGTCTATCATTCTCAACCATCCCCTACAATCATGGAAGGGCGCAAAGGTGCAGCGATCTACCACTCCCAAGAAACACCAGTCTTTCCATGGAAAGAGGGAAAGAAAGAGGGGACATCCTTTCTCAGGGTGAATGCACCCTCTACATTCACAAAGGGATAAAGTCCACCCTGGTCAAGGTTGAAAAGGGAATCCCCTTTTATCACGTGGAAGTGCCCACAGCTTATATCGTGAAAAATGGGACTTTTCTGGGTAGAATCTCCAATATTTGTATGAATCTGGGATTTGAGCATTTTTTTGACAATGCATACATTACATCAAAGATGAGGGGAAATCAGGTGGGGTACTGTGTCAAATCTCAACAACAAGTAGAATCCACCCAATTTGCCCCAGATATTGCCGTTCCTGCCGAGAATGTTCATATCCACGTATTGAAATAAGGAACTAAACCACAATAATAAATTCTCGATCATTTCATGGTTTCTGATTAACCAGAACCTATCTTCTCCTCAATTCTCTCCCTGTACACCTCATAAGGATACTCCAGTGTCTGCCTCTCAAAGTCATAGTACCTCCCCTCGAAAGCTTCTTTGAAAAAGTGCTTATCAGGATAAGAGCGAAGCTGATAGAGTTCTTTCTCTTTGATCTCCTCAACCCGATCCAGCTTGTGCATTAAAGCTGTCACAAAGATGGGATGACACTGACAGATGACCATCCCCCAATCTCTGCAGAGCGTGTACTCTTTGTAAATGCGCTCCCCTTTGGCAAAGTTATGCATTATCCTCTGAGTCAGAGAAGTGTCTTCAGTTTTGAGGAACAATACAAAATGGGCACATTCATTACGTGGAAATGGAGATATAGAATATTTTTTTTCAATTAATCTAAAATTAACCATTTTCTCACGAGAATATTTCACCTGTTCATACGTCCACCTTTTTGAATATGTTTTTTCTACCGCCTTAAGTATCTCAATCAGTTTCAAACCTTTGTATCCTGCCTGGAGAAAGGGAAGGATTCTTATATCACATTCATTCCAGTCGGTGTCGTGAGCTCCCAGAGATATGTCGGGAAGTTCACAGGGTTCAAGCAGTGCATCGAGAGGGGGATTATGATCTCTGAAGAAGTCGGGATTTTCTATGACCCACTTGCAGGAACATGAACGGACGACATGATCTGAGATGACATCATTTTCCTTGAGGAGGTCTAAAAGCTTTACCATTTCTTGATCATTAGATGAGATGAACCCCACGTGCAGTATTTTCTTGTAGGGAGAGAGAACAGGGTATATCCATTTGAGAGAATCGATGAGAGTGAGATACGAAATGACCTTGTCAAAACTCTGGTGAGATTCCAGAATGCATACTAAGACGTGGAGGGGATTTTTACACAGTTTTCCGTAATCGATTTGGTAATAAGGACCCCAGACCACGTCCTGTTCTCTGAGGCTTTCGAGTCTTTTCACGACTGTGCTCACCCACTTGTACTTAGTATAGTTCAGGAGCTCCTTGGGAGAGGTCTCTGGGAGTCTTCCAATGATGTTGATGAGTTCCTTTTCGGTGTCACTTATTCGGTGGATCTTCCCCATAATTGACTTTTTAGTACTAGCAAATTTATAAATTTTTGCATAAGGACAAAAGTGTGGTGATGAAAAATGAGGAAAAAGATCTTATTAGCAGCCATTCTGGCTATCATGGTGTTTCTTTCCTGTGAGAGTGTGACAAAGGTCGTAGATTGCCTTTCCAGTCCTCTCGAAGGGTGGAAGGTACCTTTGATAGTGGTCACTTCAAATGATGGAGAAATTCCTGGGGGCGGACCTCCAACAGGCCCACCAGGGACGCCTGGATGAGGATGAGTGAAGTGAGCAGTGTGACGGTCATTGAAGGAGAGGACATGACGTGCACCGTCCTCTCCTTGCAGTTTGTATACAAGGGTTCGAAGCTGTGTGGGGAGTATGGGTGCTTTGTATCGGGACGAAGAACCCTGAAAGAGATTGAGAACATCATGAGAGATCATGGAATTTCTCCTGATGAGATGGAGGACTTTCCTTCCATTGTGATGGTGGATGGTGGTGCTCTCGAGAAGAAGGTTCTTGAAGTTGATGAACGTTCTTCCAGACTGGGTGTGCTTCTGGAACTGCTCAGAGAGATTTATAAAGATATCAAATTCACCAGACTTTCAATAGATGGGTTTGATGTCCTTTACGAGAATGATAAAAAAGAAATAGATAGCTTTTTTGATTTTACACGTGCTCTTAAAATGGAAATGTTGTTAACAGTCAATTCGAATTTTGAGAATTGCGGACTTCTTGAGAAATGTGATAATTACATTGTGGTGAAGAAAGCTGCAGTACCAACGAGCATCTATATGGCTCTATGAAGAAAGAGACATAGAGGATCAAGTGTTAGATGCTGGTAAAAGCCTTTCCAATAACTTTGAGGTGTTAGGGAAATGTGACTCATTGGATGCAACATGGGAAATCTATATCTATGTATTGTTTCAACCCAAGGACAAGACAGAATTCACAGAAGAAGATTTTACACGGGTCATATTCTCAACATCAAATCCAAGCCCTATGTCCCCCCTAAATCGTCATCATGGAGAATGCCACCAGCCACTGTTCCTTCCACAGTTCCTTCCACACCAACATGGAGAGAAAAAGTATTGAAAAGGATTAAGGAAGAGCCATTGAAATGGGTTGAGGAAAATCCGTGGAGAATTTCAACAATTGCACTTGTACTTTTTGCTGCATTTTTACTTTTGCATAGGAGGAGATAAAATCTCAAGATGACAATCGTCGACACACACTTATGTATCCGCAGTAACAACAATGAGATCCCTCACCCGTCATGATTCAACTCGCTAGAGCCATTCCGAGGCGCATAATCGTCACCTGTCGCCCCCATTCTGATTATCGAGAGTAAAAAATTAGAAGATGGCCATCTTCTCCTAAATCAACAAATTTTTATCCAGGATTTCCGCTACCAACCATTCCGTCTCTTCTTTTTGGCTTTCCGGTGGGTTCAGTCTCTTCCTCGGTTACGTCTTTGGCACGTTTCTTCATTCATTCACCTCTCTCTTTGTAAGTTTCTATCCCGTTTTTCTAGCGTGACCACTACCTAAATCTAGGCAAATGGTGTCATATTTTCCTCTTATAGGGATAGCCTTCCGTTAGCTTTATAAATCCAACCTACTTATGGTTAATCGGTGAGATCGTGGACGAAAGTCTAAGGTACTATTGTATCTTCAGAGGGACCATAGACAATCCCAGAAAAAAACAATGGCAGCTAGGTCGAAGGGTTCAAAAAATGGGATATCCAATGAATAGGAAAACACTTGCCAAATATTATAAGAAAGCTCATGAAAAATACATTATTTTAGAGCCAAGCTTGGGAATCTACAATCATAAGAATCTCCAGCACCGCCTATATCTATTACAATCTGAGGAACCGATTTCTGCTATTGAAAAGGTTTATTCAATCAATAAAGACCGCATATCACATGTAATTGGTGGTGGGAACGCTTTCAATGTTTTTGTAAGAGCCAGAAGAGAGGTTAATACTCTTGAGTTCCCAGTGTTATTTGAAGGGTTATGTGGAGATTTTATTCAGACAGTTCCTCAAGATACATGTGATGAATTCTCTGTTTTGAATCCCAGTTTACCTTTAGAAAGAGGAATATTCTCAATTGATTTGAGGGATCAAATATTGACTTGGGACTTCAAAGATTGGGAAATTTTCAACAAGATATCATTTAGTCCATATCTTTCATATAAAAAGATAGCCGAAGAATTAAACATACATCAAACTACCGTAAAACTCCGATTCGAAGAGAATATCATGCCATGTACGTACTGGGTAAATGCATATTTCGAGAAGGGATATTCATCTTATACTGGAGCTATGATCCAAGTTAGAACAGATTATGAAGTAGGATTATTTGAGAGGTTGTCCAGATTATCAGCTTCAGCTTACTTTCTAAAATCGTTGGATGGTTCATTGTTTATTCTAGCTTACGTTAGGGAAATCAGGGCTCTAATTAGGTATTTCAATAGCTTATTAGAGCAAAAGCAAGTTAAGGAATTCAAATATTCCATATGCTACGATTACTTACCCAGATGAATTAACTGGGAACTCCGCCTCCCCCTGGGGGCTTTCCTCCATCTGATTCGATGTCGCCACCAAGGGGTTCGAAAGGCCATCCTTTTACGTTCATGTATCTTCACCTTGGCTTTTATCAGTCACGGGATTCTAAAAAGGTATGGGTTGTTTAATCTTAGGAGTGTACAATAAAAATGTGCATAAATTTTATGATTATAATTGACTATTGCGATTCTCATAGGAAGTGTGCAAATATTTTTTACATGCGGAAGTACTGAGGTAGAAGAAAGCTATTTCTCAAATTGTGATCTCTTTTTTGCCTCTTTTCCATGAGGTTTCTTTTCTGCTCAATGCTTCCCGAAATTCGAGACTCGGTGGATAAATCGAATTTGTTTTACAGACTCTGATTTTCATTTCTTGGGTTGGGTTCCTATTTATCCACCGTAACTGGTGGTTCTTTCAGAATTTATGAACTGCCAAAATGAAAGAATATTGACTGAACCCATCTTCTTGAAAAAGTTTTTCAACTCCTGGCATCTACAATTCTCATGCTTTACTCTGAACCAATTTCAGTTCCCCGAAATTCAAAACTCGGTGGATAAATCAAAGTACCACAAACCTTTAATAAGCAGCCACTCAGAAATTAACCAAAGAGAAGAGAGGTTACTATGGTTGTGCTCTACATACTCCTCGAGTGCGAGAATGGAGAAATTTCAGTGACTCGAACATTCAACACTAGTTCTGATTCGAGTGTAGTTACCAGGGAGATCTCCCAAATACAACAACGGTGTCAGCATCTCAAATGGAACCAACCCGGACCTTCTAGAGAGATTGGAGAAATCCTGTTCACCATCCTCAATGGTGACTTATTGAGGCGTGCTCTCAAAGAAGCTGATGCCCGAGATGAACGTCTGCAGGTTTTCATACAGGAAAAAGGTTCTGTGCCTGATCTGCCTTTTGAACTCGTGTATGATTCTGGCTTTTTAGTTCCTTTAAAAATTCACATCATACGTCACGTTTCTGACTACGGCTGCAAGAAAGAGGTTAACCCTGAATCCCGTCCCCTCAAAGTCTTGTTCATGGCGTGTTCGCCTCAAGACGTGTCTCCAGTCTTGGACTTTGAGAAAGAGGAAGAAACCATTTTAGAGGTCACCAAAGATTTACCAGTGGACATAGATGTGGAAGAGACTGGCTCCCTTCACGGATTGGCCGAGTGCTTGCTGAAAAATGAATACGATGTCATCCACGTGTCTGGCCATGCCAACATCGAGAATGGAGCACCGTACTTTTGCATGGAGGATGAAGAAGGCTATTTAGAAAAGGTTACTCCCTCCCAAGTGCAGGATGCACTCAACAAAGCTTTGAAACGGCCCAGGTTAGTGTTTCTCTCCGGGTGCCGCACGGGAGAAACTCCCACTGCTGCTGACTCTTTTGCCCACGAACTGGTGGCTGAACACAGTCCTACCGTGGTGGCATGGGGGGTTACCCGTTACCGACACTGCAGCGAGTATGGCTGCTGCCGAACTGTATCGTGAATTGAGCAGAGGAAAATCCATCACAGACGCCGTGTTCTCTGCCCGCCACCTCTTGTATGAAAATGAATTCTCTGACTGGTCTCTGCTTCGTCTTTTTTCAGATGGGACACCCATGGACATCCCCCTGGTGGAGAGTGGCCAGAAAAAGAAAGTGAAAGCACGGGACATTCAGTACGCCTATTTACTGAACAGCCAGGTAAAGGTGTTGAAGAAAGGATTCGTCGGCAGGAGAAGGCAGATCCAGAAGGGGATTAGAAGCTTGAAGAAGGATGAGGAAAAGGTTGGGTTACTCCTCCACGGAACGGGCGGGTTAGGGAAGAGCTGTCTTGCTGGTAAATTCTGCGATCTTCTCAAAGAGTATGCATTAATTGTTGTCCATGGTGAGTTGAATACAGTCACTTTTCTGGAAGCACTGAAGCAGGGATTCATGCGGACAAAGGATGAGAGAGGGTTAAAAATACTGGAAGAGGGAAAAGAACTTCCTGATAAGATCATGCAGTTGTGTTCGTCTTCTTTTCAAGAGAAAAATTACCTCATTGTACTGGATGATTTTGAGAAAAACCTTGAAGGATACCAACAGGGTGACCCAACAGTTTCTGCTGAGGCTGCACCCATAGTGGGAGCGCTGCTTATGTGCTTGCCTTTGGCTGTCAAGATGAGTCAGTTGATCATCACCAGTCGGTACACCTTTCGTTTTCCAGTCCAGGGAAGAGATCTTGTCACCGAGAGATTGGAATTTATTGGGTTGACCAGTTTTCGGGGTGCAGATGAGCGGAAAAAGGTTTCTGAACTCACGTACATGAATGGATACCCTGACCTGGAGATCCGTCAAAAGGTAATTGAGGCGGGGCGTGGAAATCCGAGACTGATGGAGGCCTTAAATACGTTATTAAAGATACAGAAGGGTATAGATGTTGAGGCTTTGTTGGCACGAGTTCAGGATGTGCAGGAAGAATTTGTACAGAATCTCGTCTTGAGAGAGATACTGAAGAGTCAACCGGAGGATTTCCAGAAAGTTCTGCAGTATTCGGCTGTGTTTCAGTTACCTGTTTTGAGAGAAGGGATACAGGTAGTTTGTAAGGATTTGAAAGATTGGAAGTCATTCATAGATTTGGGTGTCCAGTTAAGTTTAATGGAGGAGGACAAAGTCGGAGATGTGGCCTACTACTGGGTGACTCCTTTGTTGCGAGAGGAGATCTTTGACGAATGTGATGAAAGGGAAAGAACGTGGTGCCACAAAGCTGCTGCAGCATACTACAAAAAGATCCTCTCTCTGGCTGAAGGGTACTTACCAGTGTACGCTTTTGAGCTGGTTGAGCATGCTTTAAAGTGTGGAATGGATGAGGTGGTCTTTGAGGAAGGGAGCAGGTTATTATCTTACTTGCGGAATGTTCTCGCATATGAAGAGGCTCTCCAGGAGGGTATGTATATTATTTCACATGTATCAGACCCTAAGAGAGATGAAAAGCTTTCTAGATTCTTCTTTGAACTTGGCTGGATACTTGATGATGTTGGAGATGCAAAGAAAGCAATCGACTACTATGAGCAGGCCTTATCAATCGGTAAAGAAGTCTACGGGGAGAGACATCCCGATGTGGCAACAAGACTCAACAACCTGGGAGAGGCCTGGCACGACCTGGGAGATGCAAAGAAAGCAATCGACTACTATGAGCAGGCCTTATCAATCGATAAAGAAGTTTACGGGGAGAGACACCCTGCTGTGGCAACAAGACTCAACAACCTCGGAACGGCCTGGCACGACCTGGGAGATGCAAAGAAGGCTATAGACTATCTACAGCTTGCCTACAATATATTCCAAAGCATTTACGGAGACCAGCACCCCGATACCAAGGCTACGAAAGAAGCACTTGCCATTCTAAGAAAAAAATAATCATTCCCAGTTCATCGTTCATTTCTTTGTTCATACGTCTTAACCTAGCTTATTTCAGTGCAGTGAGTTCACAGTGACTTCAACACGTAGTAACTGTACTAAGATCAAAAGCCATCGAATTCTATCCAGCTACCTCCAAAAGCCCCAATTGGATACACATTGTACGGAAATTTCTCCAACTCCTCAAATTTTCCATCTCTATAAATGTATAGACTCTGTTTTCTCTCCATTGGGTCAACTGCACCAACCTGCCTGATAAATAAAATACCCTTCCCCTTCCATTCAGGCACCATGTTTGCATATCTGGAATCCAGAACGTGTTCCTGTCTTGTTTCAACATCAATGATGATCAATTCATAAATGCCAAAAGGTTCATTCTCCTTACCAGTTTTCAATCGTGAAAAGACTATTTTCTTGTTATCAGGGCTTAAATCAGGATCAGCATCAATTCCAATTGGATAGACCCCTTGAGGTCCTTCATGAGTTGGATTGCTCCCACCGTCAGTTATTTTTTCTAAATTCCCCCCATCTGAATCCATCATCCATATCTGGGTAGGCTTCTCAAACCAGGGCGCAGGAAGTCTGCTGAACACGATCTTTGTCCCATCCTCAGACCATGAACAGTCAAAATCCATGTACTCTCTATCACCAGTTATTTGCACCACCTTCTTTTGAAAATCAACGGTGTAGATATAGTTTGGGTTAACTGCTGAACCTTTTCTTGCAGAAAAAACGATTTTCCCATTTACATGTGAATAATCTGGATTGTTTATAGCTTCCAATCCTGAGCCACAGGTGAGGCACTCCATTTTCTCTGTCGTCAAGTCCAAAAGGTACAGTTCTTTCTCATCTTTATCATTGATTGTCCCATCAGTGTTCGTGTCAGAGCAGGCTGCATTGACTATCATCGTGTGAGGATCTACCACTTGACCGCTGATAAAGAAGCAGTCCATGTTTGTTATCTGGATAACGTTCCCCGTTTCTACATCGAGAGCATACAATTGTCTTGAAGAGACGAGACCGACGTCTGGGTCATAAATTTTCTTTAGGCAGTCTGTATCATGAATGAAATTATCCTTCACATTATGGGTTTTGTCCAGGCAGGCAGCATCATCTAAGATGTATCGTGTTGAACTGAAGATGATATCCATAGTCAGTGGAACCTCACTGACGAGAATACCTTTCAATACTGGGGACGGCTTTTCGATGTGTTCATTCTGTTGGTTGACACACCCACTAAAGGCTGTCATTCCCACGAGTAACATCACAACCAATAACCGTGCATTCCAGATTTCATTCATGTGATCACCTTGTTGGATTTCTGACGAAGTAATTCCTGAAATAGTCTCGTGAAAAAGATCTTTCATTCAACTATTTCTTTTCTTGAAGTAGACATATATGAGAACAGCTGCAACAATGAGTGAAATGACGATAACAGCATATATCTCTGTTGGAAAAGGCTCTGTGAGAGAGGGTGAACTTACAGGAGTGGGCTCTTCTGTAGCAGGGGGTGAACTCGTGGGAGGAGACGCTATGAGGGATTGGCAGCACCAATCAGGATTTCGATCATCACAAGGATTGTTTGTTATATTTAACTGATTACTTCCATCTGCATTCATCACGTAGATCTCCTCATTTCCATCTCTGTCTGAAACAAAGGCAATTTTCTCCCCATCAGGAGACCAGGTGGGGGTCGTATCACTGGCCAGGTTGTTAGTGAGGTTTACCTGGTTGCTCCCATCTGCATCCATGATGTAGATTTCCCAATTGCCTTCTCTCTCTGATCCAAACGCAATCTTTTCCCCATCGGGAGACCAGGCAGGGTCCCTGCCATTCGTTAAGTCAACTGGGTTACTTCCATCTGCATTCATGACATAAATCTTACTGGTCTCCTCCTGATCTCTGTACTGTGAATAAGCAATCTTTTCGCCGTCTGGTGACCATGTAATGTCTGTGTACCATCCTCCTTTCTTCACATTCACCACAGTTTTGCTTCTGACATCCATGACATAAATACCCATAATCTCATCTTTAATCGCACTAAACGCAATCTTTTCCCCATCAGGAGACCAAACGGGCCAGCCATTGTGATGTGGAGAGATAGAGAAATTCACATAGGAGCTCCCATCTGAACTCATCACGTAAGTCTGGAAAGAAGTCCCGCCATTTGCAAGAGTGAGGGCAATCTCCCTCCCATCTGGCGACCACGCAGCACTAAAATGCGTACCAGACTCCCTACTTAATCTCACCTGATTCGTTCCATCAGATTCCATTGCATAGATTTGAGGCCCTACATAACTGTATGCGGTAAATGCAATTTTCTCCCCATCAGGGGACCAGGTGGCTTCTTTGTCTTCAGTAAGACCAGATGTTAGTCTTCTCTGATTGCTCCCATCAGCATTCATCACGCAGATATCGTAATTTTCCACACTTGAGGAATAATAGGTCTTTGTTCCATTGGCATTCGTAAAACTACTATTATAGTTCTCCTTTCCCAATGAGTAAGCTATTTCTGTTCCATCCGGGGACCACATGGGATTAATGGCAGGAGAAGGACTATTATCGAGTCTTCTCACATCACTTCCATCTGCATTCATGATGTATATGCTGCTATGCTCGTGTTCTACTGATTCAAATAGAATCTCTTTCCCATCTGGGGACCAGGCAGGATTCCAACCATACACACCGTGAGATCCAAGCCTCTGTACATTGCTCCCATCGGCATCCATCACATAAATGGACAATATTCCGTCTCTTTCGGATACGAACGCAATTTTCTTCCCATCGGGTGACCAGGCAGGATCAGAGTCTCTGCCAGATCTGTTGGTCACCTTTACCTGATTTGTTCCATCTGCATCCATGACATATATTTCTTCATCTCCGTGCCTGCCTACTACAAAGGCAATCTTCTTTCCATCAGGAGACCAGGCAGGGTCCCAGCCATCATCAAGGTTACTGGTCAGCCATTGTACTCCGCTTCCATCGGTATTCATGACATAGATGCCGTAGTTGCCATCCCGGTCTGAGGAAAAGGCAATCTTTGTCCCGTCAGGCGACCAGGAGGGGTTCGTGTTATTGAAGAAGTTGTTCGTTATGTTGACAAGGTTTCTACCATCAGCGTTCATCACGTAGATCTGGTTCTTGGTATCCCTGTCTGAGACAAAGGCGATCTTCCCGTAGTTATCTGGCTGCATGAACACAGAAGACAGACAAACTGTGCACAAAAGCCCCATTACGAAGGTCATGTGGAGATATTTCGTTACCATTGTACTACCAACTCCCGTACCCATCTGTACGCGATCTCAGAAAGCTCAACTCGACGTTTTTTCTCAGGATCAAAAGCATTTGCAGCTCCGAAAATATGCATCCTGAAGTTGCTGGAGAATTCGACACCAAATGAGCAGAGAGCTTCCATGTATGAGTCTTCCACGAGATATATGAGCACATCTTCTGCTGCAATCTCATCGGCAGTAGTACCCCCACATGCTACATGACTAACTTCATGGAGAACAGTCGATGCCACATCTTCCACTTTGCCGCTCGAGAAGTCAATGGATATTGTTTTACCACTTACACATCCAAAGGCATCTTGGCCTTTGACTTTCAGGTTATGAGTGATTTGCATGGTGTATGATGATTCTTTGCCAATCTGCACGGAAAGGACATCACTCCCTTTTACCGAATACTCAAATCCCAGCAAATCCAGGATTTTCATGAGAGCTTCTAATTCCTTACCAGCATCCAACAATTTCTGGACTTCACTGAGGGCATTTGGATCAATGTACTGCAGTCTCTTGAATATATCTTCGATTTTCTCCTCGTTTGAAGGTTCAGTCTCAGCTCCTCCAGGGTCAATATATTTCAATGGATTATT
>JADDYB010000449.1_pt1 | contig 13121 bp, 14 predicted proteins | sample 8641941 | NCBI WGS metagenome assembly JADDYB01 (sample SAMN16275377, study PRJNA637457) | freshwater sediment metagenome | isolation source: Lake Kineret sediment | place: Israel: Lake Kineret | collected 2013
GCGTAAAACGTGCGACGCATGCCATCGAAGTCGACCAGCCGGCGCTCGTGATGCGCCGGGTTCATCAGGAAGGCAAGCGGCGGCTCGAACACTTCCTCGACCTCGAACGTGTCGATCTCCAGCGCAAAGCCGGGCCTCACCAGCCCGACCACCGGCGTGACCACGTAACCGGTCGCGGTCGCGTAGGGCGGCAGGCTGCCGAGCACTTCGACCGCCTCGGCGCGCAGCCCCACTTCTTCCTCGGTCTCGCGCAGCGCGGCAGCAACCGGGGTTTCGTCTTGGCGTTCGATGCCGCCGCCGGGGAAGCTGATCTGGCCGGCGTGGTCGTGCAGATGCGCGGTGCGACGCGTGAGCAGCACCGTCGGTCCGGCCTCGTGCATCACCAGCGCAATCAGGACCGCAGCCTCGCGAAGGGGCTCATGCGCCTGCGCGAGGCGGGCGTCTGCGGTGATCTCCGGCTGCCAGGAAGGCGGCGAGATGAAGCGCCGCCGCAGCGACTCGGCAGTCATCCGCTCGGCGGCCACCGGCTCTCCGCGCAAGTGCAGCGGCGCGAAGGCCGGATCGTAGCCGACCATTTCCGGGTCGAAGCTCGGCCGCCGCCCTGCCCGAGGCGCAGGCGTGGTGCGGTCAGTCATTGCCGCACGAGGTGCAAACGGCCTGCGCCAGTGCGATCAGGCGCCCTGGTTGCTGCTGCCGCGCTTGTGCGCCAGCTTCTCCTTGATGCGCGCCGATTTGCCGGAGCGCTCGCGCAGGTAGTAAAGCTTGGCGCGGCGGACATCGCCTTTGCGCTTGACCTCGATCGAGGCGATGGTCGGCGAATAGAGTTGGAACGTCCGCTCCACACCTTCGCCGCTGGAGATCTTGCGCACGATGAATGACGAGTTCAGCCCGCGGTTGCGGCGCGCGATCACCACGCCCTCGTAGGCCTGCGTACGCTTGCGCGTGCCCTCGACGACGTTGACGTTGACCACCACCGTGTCGCCGGGGCCGAAGTCGGGAATCGCCTTGCCTTCGGTCAGGCGGGCGATCTCTTCCTTTTCAAGCTGCTCAATGACGTTCATCGCTCTTCTCCAATAACCATCGTGCTGCGGCCTGTTCTAGGCGGCATGAGCCGCGGTTGTTGCCGTTGCAGAGGATGGGTTCGAAACCGCCGGCGGTTTCGCTCCGCCGACACCCTGCGCGATCTCGCGCAGAAACTTTTCATCGCATTCGTCGAGTCGGCCGCCCGCGCGCGCTGCGGCAATCAGGTCCGGGCGTTCGCGAGCGGTTCTTGCCAGCGCCTGCTCGCGCCGCCAGCGCTCGATCTGCGCATGATGTCCCGAAAGCAGCGCCGCCGGCACACCGCATCCGCGCCAGACTTCCGGCCGCGTGAAGTGTGGCGCATCGAGCAGCCCGGTGGCGAACGACTCGTCGGCCGCCGACTCGATCTTCAGCGCGCCCGGAAGATGGCGCACCACGGAGTCGATCACTGCCATGGCGGCGACCTCGCCCCCCGAGAGGACGAAGTCACCGATCGACACTTCCTCCTCGACACAGGCGTCAAGGAAGCGTTGATCGATGCCCTCATAGCGGCCGCAGACCAGCACGGTCGCGCCACCTTCCTGCGCCCAGGCGCGCACCCGCGCATCGGTCAGCGGGTGGCCGCCAGCCGACAGGGCCACCACCCTGCCAGCGATATGACCGGCGGCGCGCTGCGCGGCGTGCGCGGCATCGACGGCCGCGGCCAGCGGTTCGGCCATCAGCACCATGCCGGGGCCGCCGCCAAAGGGGCGGTCGTCGACGGTACGGTGCCGGTCACTGGTGAAGTCGCGCGGATTCCACGTCGCGAGCTGCCAAAGCCCGAGTTCGTGCGCGCGCCGGCTGATGCCGTGGCCGGTGACCGCGGCAAACATCTCCGGAAACAGCGTGACAACGTCGAACCGCATCTGCCTTGCCTGCGACCTACCAATCCGCTTCCCAGTCCACCCGCACCAGCCGCTGCGCCAGATCGACTTCGTCGACATGCCGCTCGACCATCGGCACCAGCAACACCTTCTCGCCGTGCCGCACTTCCAGCAGCTCCTGCGCGCCGCTGCTCAGCACATCGCTCACCGTGCCCAGTTCGACCCCGCTGCGATTGACGACGCGGGCACCGATCAGGTCGATCCAGTAGACCTCGCCGTCAGCGGGCGGCGGAAACTCGTCCCTCGAAACTCCGACCCGTACGCCGCGCAGCTGATCGGCCTGCTCCGGCGTCTCGCAACCCTGCAGCTTCGCCACCACGATGGCGCCGTGGCGGCGCACGCCCGTCACCTGCACAGGACGGGCCGGCTCGCCGAGCCCGAGAAGCCACCAGCGCCGGCACGCCGTAAGCACGGAGGCCTGCGCTGAATGCGGCCGCACCCGCAGCCAACCCTTCACGCCATAGGCACCACCAAGCACGCCCAGTTCGACCAGGTCGGCCGGCACCGACGGCGACGTGCCTGGCTCAGGCGACAGGCTTGCCAAACTCCTTGACCAGACGCGCGACAGTCGGTGACAACTGCGCACCGACGCCTTGCCAGTAGGTCAGGCGATCGGCGGCGACGCGGAAGCGGGTCTCCCCTTCAGCCGCGACCGGGTTGTAGAAACCAACGCGCTCGATGAAGCGGCCATCGCGCGGATTGCGCGAGTCCGTCGCAACGATATTGAAGAACGGACGCTTCTTGGCGCCTCCGCGGGCCAGTCGGATGACGACCATGTGCAATCTTCCTCTATAAAATCCGATGCTTGCGTTCTGGAAAAGCCGGTAATTCTAGCCGAGGCGCCCGCTGCGGGCAAACGGGACCAACGGCGTGCCCGCCCTCGGCGTGCCGAGCCGGGGCAGCCAGCGCGCGCCCGACTAATATTGATCATTCGCCAGGACCGGTCCGCTCACCGAAGTGACCTTCCGCCGCAAGTCGCTCGCCGCCCTGCTCGCCTTCCTGCTCGGCGCCTTCGGCGCCCATCGCATCTATCTGGGTCGGCCCTGGTGGTGGCTGCCGCTGTCGGTGACCGCATTGTCGCTGCCGCTGCTCATCGGCGTGCGCAACTGGTACCAGACGCCGGCGTTCTTCGTCCTGATGGTGCCCGTGGTTGCCGGATTCATCGAGGCGCTGGTGATCGCCCTGACGCCGGACGAGAAGTTCGACGCCCGCTTCAACGCCATCACCGAACGCCGCAACGACAGCGGCTGGGATGCGGCGCTGGTGGCCATCGCCACGCTGATGGTCGGCGCGACGGTCCTGATGACAGCGATCGTGCTGCTGTTCCAGACCATCTTCGAAAGCACCGTGCGCTGATCAGAACAGGTCCAGCTGCGGGTCCAGGCGCGGCGGCTGGAACAGTTCGTTGCGCAGTTCGAACCGGCCGCGGTCGAGCCCCAGGCGAGCGCAGGCCGCGTCGAAGCGCTGTCGTATCAGGTCGGCCCACTGGCCGGTTCCTTTCATCCGGGTGGCGAAATCGGCGTTGTAGTCGCGCCCCTCTCTCATGTCGCGCACGCGGTTCATCACCCGTTCGGCGCGCTGCGGGAAGTGCGCCTGCAGCCATTCGCGGAACAGCGGCGCAACCTCCCACGGCAGCCGCAGCACCGTGTAGAAGGCACCACGCGCGCCGGCTGCGCTCGCCGCCTCGAGAATGCGCTCGATCTCCGGCTCGTTGACGAACGGGATGACCGGCGCCACGTTCACGCACACCGGCACGCCGGCGCGAGCGAGCGTTTCGATCGTGCGTAGGCGACGGGCAGGACTGGCGGCTCGCGGCTCGAGCGTGCGCGACAGGTCGTGATCGAGGGTGGTGACGCTGATGAACGCCGCCGTCAGCTGCTCCTTCGCCATCGGCCCCAGCAGATCGAGATCGCGCTCGATCAGGCTCGCCTTGGTGACGATCGCCGCCGGGTGCCGCGTCTCGGCCAGCACCTCCAGCACCGCGCGCGTAATGCGCAGTTCACGCTCGACCGGCTGGTAGGCGTCGGTCGCCGAGCCGAGGTTGACCACCGCCGCGCGATAGCCTGGCGCAGCCAGTTCGCTGCGCAGCACCTCGGCCGCGTTGACCTTGGCCACCAGCTTGGTCTCGAAATCGAGCCCCGGCGACAGGTTCAGATAACTGTGCGTCGGCCGCGCGTAGCAGTAGATGCAGCCGTGCTCGCAGCCGCGGTATGGATTGATCGAGCGGTCGAAGTAGATGTCCGGCGAGTCGTTGTAGGCAAGCAGGCTTTTGGCCCGCTCGTGCCGCACCTCCGTCGCCAGCGGCGGATCCAGCAGTTCGCCGTCGGCCAGCCGCGCGTCGATCGCGTCGCCGTCGGCGCTGCGCTCGCAGCTCTCGAAGCGATGCGCCAGGTTGCTTACCGCGCCACGGCCCTTGCGCGCAAATGAAGACGGCGCAGCCGCCGGGCGGGCGGCCGCGCCGTCATCGGGCTCGTCGCCGGCGCGACGCTTCAGGCGAAGTCCTTGACCAGCGCCGCCTGCACGCCCGGCGCCACCTCGTCGACCCGCACGGGGTAGTTGGGGTGGTCGATGCCGACCGCCAGCGCAGCGCCCTTCTTCAGGCCGTCGATCATCGCCGGCGTGAACTCGAAGCGCAGGAAATGCACCGACGAGGTCTTCTCCTCGTTCTCGCGTTCCAGGTCCTCGTCGGCGATCGCGTAGACCCTGTCGAAGCCGTCGACCTGCAGGTAGGTCTTGTCCTCGATGCCGATCAGCCGTGCCAGCTCGCGCTTGCGCACGACCGGGTCGTCGTACTCGATCATCATCGTCGCCTTCAGGTTGGCGCCGTCGGGCACCAGCGGGTTGTAGGCGTCGAGCTCGTCCTGGATGCCTTCCTCCTCGAACGTCTTCTCGATGCGCAGCATCTCCTGGATCTGGTAGCGGACGGTCAGCTCGTCCTCGAAGATCAGCGTCACGTGCCCGCCGAGGGCGAGCGTGCGGTTCTTCTTGTGCGCGATCACCTTGGCGCGAAAGTCCTTGCGGCTCTTCGCGTACGCCTCGAGGGAAAGCAGGCTGTCACGGGAGATTGCGGCCATGTTCAACTCCAGACTCCTTTCGTCTCTAGATGCCGTACGCGATGCGCACGAGCGTGATGGGGTGTGCGACCTCGGGCTTCTTGCCGCCGAGCGCCTCGGCAGCGTGCCGCCCGATGCCCTGCTCGATGTGGTGCCCGGCGAGCTGGCAGTCGGAGCTGATGTAGTCGGGCTGGGCCCCGGCCATGCTCTTGAACACCGGCTTGCCGATCTTCATCGCCATGGCATGGAACTCCTTGCGGGTGCCCCAGATGCCCGAGTGGCCCGAACAGCGCTCGACCGTGTTGACCTTGGTCTGCGGCAGGAGCTTCAGCATCTCCTCGGTCTTGCGGCCGATGTTCTGCACCCGGCCGTGGCATGGCACGTGGTAGGAGACGGTGCCGAGCGGTTTCTTGAAGTCGGTCTTCAGCAGGCCGTCCTTGTGGCGCGCGACCAGGTACTCGAACGGGTCCCACATCGCCTGCTTCACCGCCTGCACGTCGGCATCGTCGGGGAACATCAGCGGCAGTTCCTGCTTGTACATCAGCGTGCAGGACGGGATCGAGGTCACGATCGCGTAGCCCTCGCGCGCCAGCTTCGCCAGCTGCGGGATGTTGATGTTCTTCAGGTGCTCGACCGATTCGAGATCGCCGATCTCCAGCTTCGGCATGCCGCAGCAGGCCTCCTTCTCGAGCAGCATGTACGGAATCTCGTTGTGCTCGAGGATCGCGATCAGGTCGTGCCCGATGCCGGGCTCGTTGTAGTTGACGTAGCAGGTGGCGAAGATCGCCACCCGCCCCGGCGTGCGCCCGCCCTCGTGCACCGGCCGCTTCGGGTTCGAACGCGCCTTCGAGTGGAACTTCTGCGGCGCGAACTCCGGCCGCCACGCCGTGCGCTCGATGCCGAGCATGCTTTCCATCGCCGCCCGCGCGGGCGCCGAGCGGTTCACCGCGTTGATCGTCTGCGTGACGATCGGAATGCCCGAGAACATGCCGACCTTGTCGGTCGACGTCATGAACTTGTCCGCCGCCTTGGCGCCGTGCTTGCGGAAGTGCACCGCCTTGGCGCGCAGCATCAGGTGCGGGAAGTCAAGGTTCCACGGATGCGGCGGCACATATGGACACTTGCTCATGTAGCACATGTCGCACAGGTAGCACTGGTCAACGACGTCCTTGTATCTTTCCTTCGGCACGCCGTCGACTTCGCCGGTCGGGCCCCCGTCGACGAGGTCGAACAGCGTGGGGAACGAACCGCACAGGCTGACGCAGCGGCGGCAGCCGTGGCAGATGTCGAAGACGCGTTCGAGTTCCTTATCGAGTTCCGCCTCGTCCCAGTAGGCCTCGCTCTTCCACTGAATCGGATGGCGGGTAGGCGCCTCGAGGCTGCCTTCTCTGACTGTCATGGGATCTTCCTGAGCGACGGCTGTTGTGGCTTTTCACAGCACACCGAAGCCTGGCCGGTGCGCTGTGAGAAACGGGCCGTGTCGGGCACGGCCCGGTCCCGCCCCTTGCGCCCGCCGACGAGCGACGGGCGCCAGGCGCTGCGGTTGCCTTACTCGGCGATCGAGTCGAGCGTCTTCTGGAACTTGTTGGCGTGCGAGCGCTCTGCCTTGGCCAGCGTCTCGAACCAGTCGGCGATCTCGTCGAAGCCTTCCTCGCGGGCCGCCTTCGCCATGCCCGGGTACATGTCGGTGTACTCGTGCGTTTCGCCGGCGATCGCGGCCTTCAGGTTGGAGCGCGTCGGGCCGATCGGCAGCCCGGTGGCCGGGTCACCGACCTGCTCGAGGTACTCCAGATGCCCGTGCGCGTGGCCGGTCTCGCCTTCCGCGGTGGAGCGGAAGACGGCGGCGACGTCGTTGTAGCCCTCCACGTCGGCCTTGGAGGCGAAATACAGGTAGCGGCGGTTGGCCTGAGATTCACCGGCAAAAGCTTCCTTCAGGTTGTGTTCGGTTTTCGAGCCCTTCAACTGTGCCATACAGATATCTCCTGATTCGAATCAGTCGGATGAAACCCGGCGCGCCGCTCGAGACGACGGCGCCAAGCAGGGAGCACGATAAGAGCCGCCATGCGCCAGGACAAATGAATTGTGCCAATTCAACCGATAGCTGGGAGCTATGGCCATCGGGCCTGCTCAGCAAGAAAAGGCTACGCCCCGCACCCCCGCGGGTGCTGATCGCGGTCAGCCTTTGGCGTGGAAAGCGGCGGATCGCCGCCGCCGGTCAGAACTGCTCGGAAGACAGCGCCAGCACTCCCGTCGCACCGTCGGCGATGCTGTCACGCAGTCCGCCAGCCGCGCTGAGGACATGGTCAGCGAAGAAACGCGCCGTCGTGATCTTCGCGCTGTGGAAGGCGCGGTCGTCGCTGCCCTGTTCTAGGCAACGCGCGGAGGCAGCGGCAGAGCGCGCCAGCTGCCAGCCGCCGTGCACGATGCCGGCCAGTTTCAGATATGGAACCGAGCCGGCAAACACGCTGCGGATGTCGCCCTTCATCTGCGAAACCACGTAGTCGACGACTTCCGCGTATGCATTGGCGGCGACAGCGAGGCGCCCCCCGATGGCCGCGAGGTCGGCGTTGGCACTGCCGGACAGCTCGGCGGCGGTCTTCTTCATCGGCACGATCAGCGCACGGGCGACGGCACCGCCGTCGCGTGCCGTCTTGCGGCCCACCAGGTCGTTGGCCTGGATCGCCGTCGTCCCCTCGTAGATGGTCAGGATGCGCGCGTCTCGATAGAACTGCGCCGCGCCGGTCTCCTCGATGAAGCCCATGCCGCCGTGCACCTGGACGCCGTTGGAGGCCACGTCGATCGACATCTCCGTCGACCAGCCCTTGACGATCGGCACCAGGTACTCGTAGACCGCCTTGGCCTGCTTGCGCTGATCCGCGTCCGGGTGATGGTGCGCAACGTCGGCCCAGCCGGCGGCCACGTAGGCCACGGCGCGCGCCGCCTCGGTATGCGAGCGCATGAACATCAGCATGCGGCGCACGTCCGGATGCTCGATGATCGGCACCGGCCCGGCCGAGCCCTCGACGGCGCGGCTCTGCACGCGATCGCGGGCGTAGGCCACCGCCTTCTGGTAGGCGCGATCGGCGATCGCCACCCCCTGCATGCCGACGCCGAACCGGGCGGCGTTCATCATGATGAACATGTACTCCAGCCCGCGGTTCTCCTCGCCGACCAGATAGCCGATCGCGCCCGGGCCGACCTCGCCCTTGCTGTCGCCGAACAGCAGCACCGCCGTCGGGCTCGCCTTGATGCCGAGCTTGTGCTCGATCGACGCGCAGTAGACATCGTTGCGCTTGCCGAGCGTGCCGTCGGCGTTGACCAGCCGCTTCGGCACGACGAACAGCGACATGCCCTTGACGCCCTCCGGCGCATCGGGCGTGCGTGCCAGCACCAGGTGGACGATGTTCTCGGCGAGGTCGTGGTCGCCGTAGGTGATGAAGATCTTCTGGCCCGAGATGCGATAGGTACCGTCCGCCTCCCTCGCGGCGCGCGTGCGCACCAGCGCCAGGTCCGAGCCTGCCTGCGCCTCGGTGAGGTTCATCGTGCCGGTCCAGGTGCCGTCAATCAGGCGCGGCACGTACCGTTCGCGCAGCTCGTCGCTGCCCGCCGTCAGCAGCGCCTCGATCGCGCCGTCGGTCAGCAACGGGCAAAGAGCGAACGACAGGCTGGCCGCCTGCAGCATCTCGTTGCAGGCGGCGGCAACGAGCTTGGGCAACCCCTGCCCGCCGTACTCCTGCGGATGCTGCAGCCCCTGCCAGCCGGCCTCGACGAACTGGCGAAACGCCTCCTTGAAGCCCGGCGTCGTCGTGACCTTGCCATCGCTCCACGACGAAGGCTTGATGTCGCCGGTCCAGTTCAGCGGCGCCACGACTTCGCTCATGAAGCGCGCGTTTTCCTCCAGAACCGCCGCCACCGTTTCGTCGGTCGCGTCCTCGCAGCCGGGCAGCTGCCGGATGTCGGGGAGACCTGCCAGCTCGCGCATCACGAACAGCATGTCCTTCACGGGCGCGGAGTAGCTCATTTGGGTCCCTTTGGATGTGATTCGGGGCACAGGCCCACGGTCGTCGCCGTGGCGCTGCGCCCCGAGCGACAGCGAAATCTCAGCCCAGTTCTTTGACGAGTTGCGGTACCGCTTCGAACAAGTCAGCCACCAGGCCGTAGTCGGCCACCGAGAAGATCGGCGCCTCGGGGTCCTTGTTGATCGCCACGATCACCTTGCTGTCCTTCATGCCAGCCAGGTGCTGGATCGCGCCGGAGATGCCGACGGCGATATAGAGCTGCGGCGCCACCACCTTGCCCGTCTGCCCCACCTGCCAGTCGTTCGGCGCGAAGCCGGCGTCGACCGCAGCGCGCGAAGCGCCGAGCGCCGCGCCGAGCCTGTCGGCCAGCGGTTCGAGCAGCTTGAAGTTCTCGGCCGAGCCCATGCCGCGGCCGCCGGAGACAACGACTTTTGCGCCCTGCAGTTCGGGCCGATCGCTCTTGGCAATCTCGCGGCCCACGAACTTCGACAGCCCGGAATCGGCCACCGGTGCCAGCGATTCGATCACTGCCGTTCCACCCTCGCCCGCCGGCTCGAAGTTGGTCGGCCGCGCGCTGACGACCTTGATCGGATCGGTCGCTTGCACGGTTGCGATCGCGTTGCCGGCATATATCGGCCGTGTGAACGTGTCGGGCGACTCGACGGAACTGATGTCGGAAACCTGCGCGCAGTCAAGCAGCGCCGCCAGGCGCGGCAGCACGTTCTTGCCGAACGCCGTCGCCGGCGCGAACACGTGCGTGTAGTTCTTCGCCACCGCCAGTGCCTGCGCCGCGACGTTCTCGGCGAGTTCATCAGCCAGTTGCGGCGCATCGGCGTGCAGGACCTTCGAGACGCCGCTGACCTTCGCCGCCTGCTCGGCAACGGCCCTGCAGTCGCTTCCGGCAACCAGCACATGGACTTCGCCGCCGGCCTTCGCCGCCGCGGTGACGGTGTTCAGGGTCGGCGCCCTGAGGTGACGGTTGTCGTGCTCGGCAATGACAAGTGCGGGCATGCAGATTCTCCAGAGACTTGGGTCCCCGCCGGCGCGGGGCCGATCCGACCGCTCGTGCGAATGCTCAGATCGCCTTGGCTTCGCTCTTCAGTTTGGCCACCAGTGTCGCCACGTCGGGCACCTTGATGCCGCTCTTCCTCGACGGCGGCTCGGCGACCTTCAGGGTCTTGATCCGCGGCGTGGGATCGACGCCGAGGTCGGCCGGCTTGACGTTCTCGAGCGGCTTCTTCTTTGCCTTCATGATGTTCGGCAGCGTCACATAGCGCGGCTCATTCATCCGCAGGTCCACCGACACGACCGCCGGCAGGTTGACCGAGATGGTTTCCAGGCCACCATCGACCTCGCGGGTGACCTTCGCAGCAGCACCGTCGACTGTCATCTTCGAGGCGAACGTCGCCTGCGGCAGGCCGGCGAGAGCGGCGAGCATCTGCGCGGTCTGGTTGGCGTCGTCGTCGATCGCCTGCTTGCCCAGCAGCACCAGCTGCGGCTTTTCCCTGTCGATCAGCGCCTTCAGGATCTTCGCCACCGCCAGCGGCTGCACCTCGGCATCGGTCTCGACCAGGATCGCGCGGTCGGCGCCGATGGCCATGGCGGTGCGCAGCGTTTCCTGGCATTGCGCCACGCCGCAGGACACCGCGACGATCTCGGTGGCCTTGCCTGCTTCCTTCAGCCGCACCGCCTCCTCGACGGCGATCTCGTCGAACGGATTCATCGACATCTTGACGTTGGCAATGTCGACACCGCTGCCGTCGGACTTCACACGGACCTTGACGTTGTAGTCGACGACGCGCTTGACTGATACAAGGATCTTCATGACGCAGGTGTCTCCGCAGAAGTGCGTCGATTATACGAACCGGGACCAGGGAGCCCGCCGGTGCGGCCGGCTCTGGAGCCTGCACTCTACGAGAAGAACATCGGCAGGATCACCGCCTCGATCCAAGCCCAGCCGCCGGCAACCAGCGCGTAGCGAAAGAGCTTGCCGGCCGCGAACAGCAGCAGCGACAGGTACGGATTGAAGCGCAGCCAGCCGGCGCCGACGCACAGCGCATCACCGAACAGCGGAATCCACGAAAAGAGCAGCGCCCAGTAGCCATACCGGTGCAGCCAGATCACGGCACGGCTGTCAGCGCGGTTGGGAATCATCCGTCCCAGGAGGTAGGAGGTCATCCCGCCAAGCGTATTGCCGATGGTCGCCACGGCCACGGCGTGCAGCAGCATCTCGGGGTGCTTGTGGATCACCGCGATCAGCACCACCTCCGAGCCGCCGGGCAGCACGGTGGCCGATATGAAACTGGCGATGAACAGGCCGATGAAGCCGGCCTCGGCTGAGAAATCGAACATGCGCCGCGAGCCGTCCTTGCGGGGTCGTAAAGCGCGCGATTCTATGGGCGCGAAGCCTCCGCACCGAGCCGCGTTTACCCTCAGCAGAGGTCGCGCGAAATCTCGATGGCGGCATTGTGTCCCGGCGCGCCGGTGACGCCGCCGCCCGGATGCGCACCCGAGCCGCAGTGGTACAGGCCGCCAATCGGCCCGCGATAGCGCGCGTAGCCGAATACCGGCCGCATCGAGAACAATTGGTCGAGCGACAACTGGCCATGAAAGATGTCGCCGCCGACAAGGCCAAAGTCGCGTTCCAGGTCCAGTGGCGACAGCGCGCGGTAGCCGAGCAGCGACCGGCGAAAGTCCGGGCAGTACGACTGCACGACATCGAAGATCGCCTCGACGGCCCGCGGCTTGAGCCTGTCCCAGTCGGCCTCCGGCCGGAACTGCTGGCAGAACAGGCTGGCCACGTGCGCACCTTTCGGCGCAAGCGTGTCGTCGACGATGCTGGGAATCAGCATCTCGACGATTGGCGCAGCAGCGAATCCCTGCGCCTCGGCATCGCGCCAGGCGCAGTCCATGTATGCGAGCGACGGTGCGAACACGATGCCGCTGCTATGGTGCGGCTGCGTCTGTGTGCCGGGCAGGCAACTGAAGTCCGGCAGGTCGGCGAGGGCGACATTGATGCGGAACGAACCGGAGCCGCAGCGGTAGCGGTCGATCGCCAACGCGAACTCCGCCGGCAACGCGTCTCGTTCGATCAGCCGCCTGTAAAGCAGCTTCGGATTGACGTTGGCAGCCACTGCCCGGGCGCCGATCTCCTCGCCGCTCGCCAGCCGCACGCCGACGGCACGCCCGCCCTCCACCAGAACCTGTGCCACCTCGGCATCGACATCGATGCGCACGCCGCGTGCGCGCGCCTCGTCGGCCATCAGTTCGGTGATCCGCCCCATGCCGCCGATCGCGTGACCCCACCTGCCCGGCTTGCCGTTGACTTCGCCGAAGCAGTGGTGCAGCAGAACGTACGCCGAGCCGGCGGCGTACGGGCTGGCATAGTTGCCGACCACCGAGTCCCAGCCGAGCACGGCGCGCAGCGGCTCCGATTCGAAGGTCGAACCGAGCCAGTGGCCGGCGCTCTTGGTGAAGAAGTCGACCAGATCGCGCTGGCCGTCGCGCGGCAGCCGGCCGTAGTGCCAGAGTAGCCGGGCGGCCGAAATCAGGTCGCGCCAGCCCTGCACGATGAACGGTCCGCCGAGATTCGGCGGCGCTTGCAGCACCCACTGCTTCAGTTGCTCGGCGACGCGATCGAGCTGCGCGTAGTAGACGGGCAAGCGTTGCGCATCCTCTGCAGAGAACTTCGCGACCTCCGCCTGCGTCGTGGCCAGGTCACCGCCGAACCTAAGGAACCTGTTGTCGGGAAGCGGCACGAAATTCGAAAAAGGCCGCTCGACGATCCGCAAGCCTCGCTCGACGAGCCGCAGGTCGCGGATCACTTTCGGGTTGAGCAGGCTGACCGTGTAGCTGGCGGTCGAGTTGCGGAAGCCGGGGACGAACTCCTCGGTAACCGCCGCGCCGCCGACCAGGCTGCGGCGCTCCAGCACGCGGACCTTCAACCCTGCCGCGGCGAGATAGGCGGCGCACACGAGTCCGTTGTGGCCCGCGCCGATGATCAGAACATCAAGCTTGTCCATTTGCGCCCCGGTTGCCGGAACGCATCATCCCAGAACGCCTATCCAGGCGGGGCGCGCGTCGGTCTCAGCGATAGCCGACACGAT